>Ga0222419_100440_pt1 | contig 41444 bp, 34 predicted proteins | sample 1B20Ametagenome_FD_182474 | JGI IMG/M metagenome (GOLD analysis project Ga0222419, IMG submission 182474) | Enriched microbial communities from leaf-cutter ant dump, University of Wisconsin, Madison, United States - 1B20A (version 2) | ecosystem: Environmental > Terrestrial > Nest > Insects nest...
CGTAGGGCGGGCACCGCCCGCGCCGCGGAATGGCAGTTGGCGGAAGAGCCGCGGGCAGTGCCCGCCCTACCGCGCGGAAATCATTCTTGCTCGACCATCAGCAAGGCGGTGTCTACGCAGAAGCCGCCGAGGTACGCGGCAATCGCATCGTGATCGCCCCGACGCCGTAGGGCGGGCACCGCCCGCGCCGTGGAATGGCGGTTGGCGGAAGAGCCGCGGGCAGTGCCCGCCCTACCGTACGGAGTCACCCTTGCTCGACCATCGGCAAGACGGTATCCACGCGAAAGCACTCAAGGTACGCGGCAATCGCATCGTGATCGCCCCGACTCCGTAGGGCGGGCACCGCCCGCGCCGCGGAATGGCGGTTGGCGGAAGAGCCGCGGGCAGTGCCCGCCCTACCGCGCGAAAATCACTCTTGCTCGATCATCAGCAGGACGGTATCCACGCAGAAGCCGCCGAGGTACGCGGCAATCGCATCGTGATCGCTCCGACCCCGTAGGGCGGGCACCGCCCGCGCCGAGGAATGGCAGCTGGCGGAAGAGCCGCGGGCAGTGCCCGTCCTACCGCGCGGAATCATTCTTGCTCGACCATCGGCAAGACGGTATCTACACCGCAAGGCGGTATCGACGCGCAGTTGCCCGACGATCCACGGCCCGTCGTGGCCATGACGACAGTCATGCTTGACAGCCGCCCATGTGTATTGCTGTACTGATACACATGGATGCATCACTGCTCAACATTCAACCCACCGCCAGCGAGCCGATCTACCGGCAGATCGTCGAGCAGCTGCGCCGGCTGATTGCCGGTGGCCAGCTGGCCCATGGTGAGCTGCTGCCTTCGGTGCGCGAGGTGGCCGGGTTCCACGCGATCAATCCGATGACCGTGTCGCGCGCCTACGGCATCGCCGAGAGCGAGGGGCTGGTCGAGCGGCTGCGCGGCAAAGGCATGGCGGTGATCGCCATGCAGCAGACCGCGCACAGCGAAAGCCAGCGGTTGGCCCTGCTGGAGCCGCAACTGCAGGCGCTGGCGCGCCAAGCACACGAACTCGAACTGCCTGCCGCACCCGTGTTGCGGCGACTGACCCGACTGCTGGGAGACTGACATGAACGCCATGCTTCGCGAGACCGAATCCGCCACTCCACTGGCCGCCCACGGACTGGCGCACTGCTACGAGGGCAGCAGCGTGCTGTCGGGCGTGGATCTGGTGCTGGAGCCAGGCAGCGTGCTCGGTCTGGTCGGCCGCAACGGTGCCGGCAAATCCACCCTGATCCGCGCCATGCTCGGCCTGCTGAAACCGCTGACCGGCGAGACGACGATCTTCGGCGAACCGGTGCTGTCACTGAGCGACAGCACCAAGGCGCGCATCGCCTATGTGCCGCAGCAGCCTGATGCCTTGCCCTGGCTCAACGCGCAGCAGATGTTCGACTTCGTCAGCCGCTTCTACCCGCGCTGGGACAAGGCGTTCGCCCGGCAGACACTGGAGCGCTGGCAGATCCAGCCGCACAAGCTGCTGGCCAAGCTCTCGCCCGGCGAGCGCCAGCGCGTGGATCTGATCCGGGCGCTGGCTTCGCAGCCGGAACTGCTGGTGCTGGACGAGCCGGCCGCCGCGCTGGATCCAGTGGCCCGCCGCGAACTGCTGCGCGAGGTGGCGCTGCGCGCCGGCGAGTCCGGCACCACGGTGCTGTTCTCCACCCACATCGTGTCGGATCTGGAGCGGGTCGCCTCCGAGGTGGCCTTCCTGCACCAGGGTCACCTGCTGATGCGCTGCAGCGTCGACGAGACCAAGGAACGCTATGCACGGCTGTGGCTGCCCGCGCGGATGAGCGCCGCCGCGCCCACCGCCAGCCTCAGCCGGCGCCGCCATGACGACGGCAGCCTCAGCCTGGTGGTCGAACGCGACGCCCAGGGACAGTGGCCGGAAGCCTCGAAGTTGGCCGGTGCCCGCGTCGACGCGCTGGGCCTGGAAGACCTGTTCGTGGAGATCGCCGAATGAACCTCTGGCAGCTGTTGCACACACCCCGCTACTGGACCCACGCCTCGTTGCGCTGGATCGCGGTCATCGTCTTCCTGCTGTGCACGGCTGCCGCCATCGGCTGGAGCCTGTACGCCACGGGCGACAAGGCCGTGAAAGGCGTGCTGCTGTTTTACGGCGTGGGCCTGGTCTACATCTGGTCCTTCTTTTTCTCGGCAGGCCTGTTGCCGGCGACGGACGCGCGCCAGTTGCGTCTGCCCGGCATCGAACGGCAGATCCACGCCAGCCTGTTGCTGTATGGCGTGCTCAGCCTGCTGCTGCCCATGCTGATCCCCGGCATCACCATCGAGTCAGTCGGCGTCGTGTTGCTGTTTCTGGTTGGAGGGGTGGCTTTCGCGCTGATGCCACGCTATCTCGCGGTGCTCATCGCCATGACACCCTCGCTGCTGGTCGCCGCATGGCGCCGCTTCGACCTGCCCGGCATCGCCGACCCACGCTTCGGCACATGGGCCGCGCTGGCCGCACTGGCCCTGCTGCTGGTCACCGCCTGGCGCTGGCACCGGATGCTTCGCGCTGGCAGCCGTATGACAAATGGCTGGGGTTCGCCGATAGTGCTGCAGTTGCGCAGCGGCAGTTGGGGCTACTGGAGCAACATCGGCGACAACAGCCTGCTGCGCCAGCGACCGGACTGGATGCAGCCGGGCATCAACCTCGATGGCGCCGGCCCGACCCTTCCGCGCAAGAGCCTGCGGGTGGCACTGGGCGGCTGGTACCTGCCGCTGACCGCGCGCACCTACGCGGGGCATATCGGACTGATGCTGCTGATCGTTGCCCTGCCCGTCGCCAGCACCTTGTTGCTGGTCCGGCTGCGCGGCGACGGCGATGCCGGATCCACACTGGCCGGCGGCATGATCGGCGCGCTCAGCTCGCTGGCGGTGATGGCCGGGCCGATGATCTGCATTTTCAGCCTGCTGTGGCTCGGTCGCCGCTGGCGCCAGGCCAATGCCGAAATGCCGCTGCTGGCCCTGCTGCCCGGCCTGGGTGACGGCGTCCAGCTCAAGCAGCGACTGCTGCGTACCGTGCTGACCATGCCGCTGGTACTGCATGCGGTGGCGGTCCTGCTGTTGCTGTTGGTCATGGTGTTCTGGCCCGGAGACGGACACGTCAGCATGCTGTCGTTCATGCTGCTGGCACCGCTGGGCTGCGCCGGCATGACGGCGGCGATACTGACCAATCTGGTTGGTGGGCGCCGGCTCCCGTGGCTGGCCAACGGCGCGATCTTCGCGGTCGCCAGCGTGCTGATCTTCGCCAGCCTGCTGCTGCCCGCACTGGCACACGGCCGGCACCCGGTACCCCAGGTGGATGCACTGTTGCCGGCCATCCCGCTGGCCTGGTTGCTGTTCACCGGCGCAATGGCCTGGCTGTGGCGCCGCGGCTGGCGCGGGCTGATGCAATTGCCACACCCGTTCGTGGCTGCCTGAGGACTCAGAACAGCTCGCCCTGCCGCGACGGTTTGCGCGGCGGGGTGAAACGGGACACATCAAGCTGCAGCTCGCGGGCACGCCCCAGGCCGTGGCGGCGGCAGGCCAGCTCGAAACGGCGGCGCAGCAGTTCGGCGAACACGCCCTGGCCGCGCATGCGGGTGCGGAAGTCGGCGTCGTAATCGCGGCCGCCGTTCATCTGCTGCACCAGACTCATCACGTGCGCGGCACGCTGCGGCGCGTGCAGGGCCAGCCATTCGCGGAACAGCGCCTTCAGCTCGTACGGCAGGCGCAGCACGGTGTAGCCGGCGCAGCCGGCGCCGGCTTCGGCGGCCCGTTCCAGCACGGCTTCCATGTCCTTGTCGTTCAGGGCCGGAATGATCGGCGCCACCAGCACGCCCACCGGCACGCCGACCCCGGCCAGCCGGCGGATCGCCTCGATCCGCCGGTGTGGTGCGGTGGCCCGTGGTTCGAGTTTCGCCGCCAACCGGTTGTCCAGCGAATTGACCGAGACGAACACCTGCACCAGCCCGTCCCGCGCCATCGGCTGCAGCAGGTCGAGGTCGCGCTCGACCAGCGCGTTCTTGGTGACGATGGTGCAGGGATGGCGGCATTCGGCCAGCAGTTCCAGCGCGGCGCGGGTCAGCCGCCAGCGTTTTTCCACCGGCTGGTACGGGTCGGTATTGCTGCCGATGTTGATCGGCTGGGGCACGTAACCGGGCCGGGCCAGCTCCGCGCGGAGCACCTCGGCGAGATTGCCTTTCGCACGCAGCCGGGTCTCGAAATCCAGCCCGGGCGACAGGTTGAGGTAACTGTGCGAAGGCCGCGCGAAACAATAGATGCAGCCATGCTCGCAACCGCGGTACGGATTGATTGCCTGATTGAAGGCGATGTCGGGCGAGTCGTTGCGGCTGATCACGCTGCGCGCGCGTTCTTCGGTAACACAGGTGCGCGGACGGGGCGCAGCCTCATCCAGCACGGCACTCTGCCAGCCATCGTCCTCGGCCTGGTGGCGGATGCTCTCGAAGCGGCCTTCCGGATTGGAGGCGGCGCCACGCCCCTTGTGGACGCGGACAGGCGGCAGTGGTGGCGGAAGATCGTCCATCGGGAAAGTGTCGCGCGGAACGGTCTCAACCGGCGCGACTGCCGGTCACGTCATCACGGCCACTGCACACGGCAACACCGACGCTTGCCGTGGCGTGCCACGCCGCTTCCTCAAACCATGAACAAGGAGTTTCCCATGACTGCTTCCGGACTGATCATCTTCCTGATCATCGGCGCGATCGCCGGCTGGCTGGCCGGGCTGATCGTGCGCGGCTTCGGCTTCGGCCTGCTCGGCAACATCGTGGTTGGCATTATCGGCGCGCTGCTGGCCGGCTGGCTGTTGCCGGCGGTCGGCATCGGTTTCAGCCTCGGCAGCCCGATCGTCACCAGCATCGTCTATGCGTTGATCGGATCAATCGTGCTGCTGTTGCTGATCGGGCTGGTCAAGCGGGCCTGATCGAACGGAAAGGAAACGGGGGCACTGGCGCGCCCCCGTTTCCTTGTGCCTGCCTTTTCGTTGTCAGGCCGAGATATCGACGTCCTTGGTCTCGCGCACGAAGAACATGCCGATCACGAAGGTCGCCAGGGCGATCACCACCGGATACCACAGGCCGGAGTAGATGTTGCCGGTGAGCGCCACGATGCCGAACGACACCGAAGGGAGGAAACCGCCGAACCAGCCGTTGCCGATGTGGTAAGGCAGGCTCATCGAGGTGTAGCGGATCCTGGTCGGGAACATCTCGACCAGCCACGCCGCGATCGGGCCGTAGACCATGGTCACGTACAGCACCAGCAGGAACAGCAGGAACACCAGCATCGGGTAGTTGGCCTGGGCCGGATCGGCCTTGGCCGGGTAGCCGGCTTCATCCAGCACGGCACCGAGGCTGGCGGCAAAGGCCGCGTTCTGCGCGGCAAAATCAGCCTTGGCCAGCCCACCGCCCTCGAACGAGTCGACGCTGGCATTGCCACCCACCGTCACTTTCGCCAGCGTGCCGGCCGGCGCGTCCTGGTTGTCATAGGGCACGCCACGCTTGGCCAGGTTGCTCTTGGCCACGTCGCAGGAGCTGGTGAAGGTGGAGGTCCCGGTGAGGTTGATCTGCAGATGGCAGGTAGCCGGGTCGGCAATCACCGTGACCGGTGCCGCGGCGCTGGCCGCTTCGATCGCCGGATTGCCGTAGTGGGTGATGCCCTTGAAGATCGGGAAGTAGGTCACCGCCGCCAGCAGGCAGCCGGCCAGCACCACCGGCTTGCGGCCGATCTTGTCGGACAGCCAGCCGAACACCACGAAGAACGGCGTGCCGATCAGCAATGCGGCGGCGATCAGCAACTGGGTGGTGGTGGCGTCGATGCGCAAGGTGGTGCCGAGGAAGTACATCGAATAGAACTGGCCGCAGTACCACACCACGGCCTGGCCGGCAGTGGCGCCGAGCAGGGCCAGGATCACCAGTTTCAGGTTGCTCCAGCGCCCGAACGAGTCGGTCAGCGGCGCCTTCGACTGCTTGCCTTCCTCCTTCATCTGCTGGAACACCGGCGACTCGTGCAACTGCATGCGGATGTACACCGACACCGCCAGCAGCAGCGAGGAGATCAGGAACGGCACGCGCCAGCCCCAGTCGTCGAACTTGTCGCCGAGCATCCACTTGCAGCCGAGGATCACCAGCAGCGACAGGAACAGGCCGAAGGTGGCGGTGATCTGGATGAAGCTGGTGTACAGGCCACGCTTGCCTGCCGGCGCATGCTCGGCCACGTAGGTGGCCGCACCGCCGTATTCGCCACCCAGCGCCAGGCCCTGCAGCATGCGCAGCAGGATCAGGATCACCGGCGCGGCGATGCCGATCGAGCCATAGCTGGGCAACAGGCCGACGAGGAAGGTCGACAGGCCCATGATCACGATGGTGATCAGGAAGGTGTATTTGCGTCCGACCAGGTCACCGACCCGGCCGAACACCAGCGCGCCGAACGGGCGCACCGCGAAACCGGCGGCGAACGCGAGCAGGGCGAACACCAGCTGGCTGGCCTCGTTGAGGCCGGAGAAGAACTGGTGACCGATGATCACGGCCAGCGAACCGTAAAGGTAGAAGTCGTACCACTCGAATACGGTGCCCAGGCTGGATGCCAGGATCACCCGCTTGTGGCTGACGTCGAGCGCACGCCCGTCGACTGCGGTGTTGGCCATGGTGTTTCCCCTCCGAAACGATGGTGGATGCCGCTATGCAGTGCGCCGAACCGGATCGCGCTGCCCCCCGGCAGACCGCGAACCGGCGTCCTCCCGCAAGCAGGAGGATTCGCCGCGATGGAAAATCAGAAGTGGTACATCGCGCTCAGGCTGAACTGGTTGCCGCTGGTGGTCTTGCGGTCGATGCCGTTGCTGGTGGAATCGAGCCGGTCATGCAGCCACTCCACGCCCAGGTCGTACGGGCCGGAGGTGTACTGCAGGCTGAGTGCGGTCTGCCGGTTGCGCAGCAGCCCGGTGGCGCCATTGCCCATCCAGGCCACCACGTCGTCGGCGTCCGGCTTGGCGTAGGCGTAGAACGCATACATGCTCCAGTTCGGCGTGAAGCTGTAGCCGGCCTGCACGAAGCCGCCGGTTTCACTGATGTCGCCGAACTGCGACATCGCACCGAAGATCTGGCCCAGGCCCTTGCCGGTGTAGGCCAGGCCGCGGAAGGTCCACGAACCCGGCTTCCACTGGCCGCCCAGCTCGTACTCCGTGCTCTTGATCTTCGACTTGACTGGCGTTGGCGCATTGCCATCGACGCCACGCAGATCGACGCTGCTGTAATGCGTGGCGAAGTAGGCCAGCCAGTTCTTGTCCTGCACATGCAGGCGCGCCTCAAGCTGCGGACGGAAACCGGCATTGCCGCCGCTCAGGTAGTTGAGCGGATTGCCCGGCCCGTTCCAGGTGCCTTCGAACACGCCCATGTCCAGGCGCCACTGCGGACCGGTGCTGCCGTGGTTGAGATCCTGCATCACCACCACGCCGGGGAAGCGCCAACCGGTGATGCCCGAGCCATAACCCAGCGGGAAGGCGACATGGGCCAGCGAGGTCGGCGAGCTGTCGATCGGGAACATCAGATCCCACTGCTGGCCGATCCGCACGGTGGTGCCGCTGCCGGCATTGACCAGGTCCATGTAGGCCTGCCGCAGGCGCGGCGTGGGCTGCTGCTGGCTGTAGCCACCGGTGCCGTTGAAGCCGCCGAAGAAATCCATCTCGATGCGGCCACCGCCATCCCAGTTGTCACTGAGGCGGGCGCCCTTGAAGTCGAGCCAGAAGCGCGTGTTGCGCACGTCGATGCCATTGAGCGAACCGGTGGAACCCGGCGCCGGATACAGCGCATTCTGGCCGTTGCCGTAGGTGAAGCTCCTGTTCTGGCTGAAAGCGCTGGCGCTGATCATGCCGTGCAGCGCCACCGACACGCCGGGTGCGCTGCTGAAGGTCGGCGTCTGCGGAGCGGCCGGAGCCGCGGCCACATCCTGCACCGGCGCGGCCGGCGCTTGCGTTGCAGCGGCGGCTTTCTGTTCCTGCAGCATCGCCTTCAACTCGTTGAGTTGCTGCTCCAGTTGTTCCACACGCTGCTCCAGTTGCTGCTCGCGCGTGTCGGTCTGGGCATGGCTGGCCAGCGGCAATGCCAGTGCGCACGCCATGCTCAGGGCGAGCATCGTGCGGCGGTTCGGATATCGCGACGTCATGCGTGCATCTCCCCGGTAGACCATGGATGCGGCGAGCATGGACATGGCAGGGTCCGGACGGCTATTCGCCATTGGTCGAGATTCGACCAAAGTCGAAACCCGGCCCCGCGCCGCACCCCGGTCATCGGGCTACACTCGAAAGCCGGAACGCGGCGAGGGGCCCGTTTCGTCCCTTGCCACATCCACGCGATCCAGCAGGAGCCAAGTCATGTCGAAGCTTTATCCGGTCGATCCCGCCTTTGCCGCGAACACCCTTGTCACCCGCGACGACTACGAGCGGCTGTATGCGGAATCGGTCAACGACCCGGAAGGCTTCTGGGGCCGCGTCGGCCAGCGGCTCGACTGGATCAAGCCACCGACGAAGATCAAGAACGTCTCGTTCGACCGCAACGATCTGTACATCCGCTGGTACGAGGACGGCGAACTCAACGTCAGCGCCAACTGCCTCGACCGGCATCTGGAAAAGCGCGGCGACAAGGTGGCGATCATCTTCGAAGGCGACGACCCCAAGGATTCGCGCAAGATCACCTACCGCGAGCTGCATGCCGAAGTGTGCAAGTTCGCCAACACGCTGAAGAACCTCGGTGTCGCCAAGGGCGACCGCGTGGCGATCTACCTGCCGATGATTCCCGAGGCCGCGGTGGCGATGCTGGCCTGCGCCCGGCTGGGCGCGATCCACTCGGTGGTGTTCGGCGGCTTCTCGCCCGACTCGCTGGCCGGGCGCATCGTCGACTCGCAGGCCAAGGTGGTGATCACCGCCGACGAGGGCCTGCGTGCCGGCAAGCACATCCCGCTGAAGGTCAACGTGGATGCCGCACTGGAACGCCCCGGCACCAACAGCGTGGAAACCGTGATCGTGGTGCGCCACACCGGCGGCGCCGTCAACATGCAGTCGCCGCGTGACCGCTACTACCACACGCTGATGGAAGGCCAGTCCTCCGACTGCCCGCCCACTCCGGTCGAGGCCGAGCATCCGCTGTTCGTGCTGTACACCTCCGGCTCCACCGGCAAGCCCAAGGGCGTGCAGCACTCCACCGGCGGCTATCTGGTGTTCATCAGCTATACCCACGAGAACATTTTCGACCTGCACGAGGACGACATTTACTGGTGCACCGCCGATGTAGGCTGGGTCACCGGCCACAGCTACGTGGTCTACGGCCCGCTGTGCAACGGCGCCACCACGGTGATGTTCGAAGGCGTGCCGAACTACCCCGACCACAGCCGCTTCTGGCAGGTGGTGGACAAGCACAAGGTCACCATCTTCTACACCGCACCCACCGCGATCCGCGCACTGATGCGCGAAGGCGAGGAGCCGGTGAAGAAGACCTCGCGCGCCTCGCTGCGCCTGCTCGGCTCGGTCGGCGAACCGATCAATCCGGAGGCCTGGGAGTGGTACTACAACGTGGTTGGCGAACAGCGCTGCCCGATCGTCGACACCTGGTGGCAGACCGAAACCGGCGGCATCATGATCAGCCCGCTGCCCGGCGCGATCGGCACCAAGCCGGGCTCGGCCACCCTGCCATTCTTCGGCATCAAGCCGGCGATCGTCGATGCCGACGGCACCGTGCAGGAAGGCGCAGCCGAGGGCAACCTGTTGATCACCGACTCCTGGCCGGGCCAGGTGCGCACCATCTACGGCGACCACCAGCGCTTCATCGACACCTACTTCAGCGCCTACCCCGGTAATTACTTCAGCGGTGACGGCGCCCGCCGCGACGAGGACGGCTACTACTGGATCACCGGTCGCGTCGACGACGTGATCAACGTGTCCGGCCACCGCCTGGGCACCGCCGAGGTGGAAAGCGCGCTGGTGGCGCATCCCAAGGTGGCCGAAGCCGCCGTGGTCGGCTGCCCGCACGACATCAAGGGGCAGGGCATCTACGTCTATGTCAGCCTGGTCGCCGGCGAGACCGGCAGCGACGAACTGCGCAAGGAACTGATCGCCTGGGTGCGCAAGGAGATCGGCCCGATCGCCACGCCGGACTACCTGCAATGGGCCAGCAACCTGCCCAAGACCCGCTCCGGCAAGATCATGCGCCGCATCCTGCGCAAGATCGGCGAGAACCGACCCGACCAGCTCGGCGACATCACCACCCTGGCCGACCCCGGCGTGGTGCAGAAACTGGTCGATGAACGGTTGATCAAATGAGCAGGGAATGGGGAATAGTGAGCAGGGAATAGGAGTTGGCGCCTGCCTCTCATTCGCTCGTCCTATTCCCCATTCCCTATTCCCGACTCCCTGAAACCATGACTGACATCCTCATCGCCGACGATCACCCGCTGTTCCGCGATGCCATGCAGCGCGCGGTGCTCGCCGCGCTGCCGCAGGCACGGGTGCACAACGCCGACAGCGCGCATGCACTGCTCAACTTGATCGAGCAGTTTCCCGATGCCGAACTGCTGCTGCTCGACCTGCACATGCCCGGGGCGCGGGGCTATTCCGCGCTGGCACATATCCGCGGGCAGTATCCGGGGCTGCCGACCATCGTGGTGTCCGGCCACGAGGAATCGCAGGTGGCCCGTCGCGCACTGGCACACGGCGCCTCGGCATACATCCCCAAATCCACCTCCGGCGAAGACATCGTGGCGGCAATCCGCGCGGTGCTGGATGGTGATGTCTGGCTGCCGCACTCGCTGCTTGGTGACGGCGATGGACTCAAGCCTGACGAAGCCGCCGCCGCCGCCCAGATCGCCACGCTGACGCCACAGCAGTTCCGCGTGATGACGATGCTCGCCGAGGGCCTGCTGAACAAGCAGATCGCCTGGGAGCTTGGTGTTTCCGAGGCCACCGTGAAAGCACACATGACCACGATCATGCGCAAGCTCGGCGTCAGCAACCGCACCCAGGTTGCGCTGATCGCCAGCCAGCTGGCGGTGGAACCCGGCACGATGCAGTCGTTGCCCGAAGAGGACGACTGAAGCGCGGCATGCGCCGACCGCTCACGACGCAGCGTTGCTCCTGTCACCCTGCCTGCGCAGCAACGCCGTCAGCAGGGCGCGCAGGGCTGCCGGCCGCACCGGCTTGTGCAGTACGGGATAGCCCAGCGCACGTGCCCGCTGCTTGAGTTCACCGCTGCCATCGGCGGTGACCATCGCCGCCGGTGGCAGTTGCGGGTAATCGGCACGCAACTGCTGCAGCGCCTGCAACCCGTCCAGGTCATCGGAGAGGTGGTAGTCGGCGAGGATCAGGTCGACCGGGCCACGCGCCAGTTCGTGACTGGCCTGCTCGACATTCAGCGCGGTGCGGCAATCGACACCCCAGCGACCAAGCAGGGCACGCATGCCTTCGAGAATCGTCGCGTCGTTGTCCAGGCACAGCACGGTCAACGGCAGCTGCTTGTCCGGACCACCACGCTGGACCTTCTGCCGCCGCGTCGGTGCGGCGGCGATGCGCGGCACGGTGACCGCGAAGCAACTGCCATGACCGGGCCGCGAATGCAGGTCGAGCCGATGCCCCAGGATGCCGGCCAGTCGATCACAGATCGACAAACCCAGGCCCAGGCCTTTCTCGCCCCACGGCGACGGCTGCTCCAGCCGCTGGAATTCGTCGAAGATCCGCGCACGCTGCTCGGCGGCAATGCCGGGGCCTGAGTCCCACACTTCGATACGCACCTGCTCGCCGACCCGGCGCGCACCCAGCAGCACGCCGCCCTTGCTGGTGTAGCGCAAGGCATTGGAAAGAAAATTCTGCACCACCCGTCGCAACAGCTGCGGATCGCTGTGCACCGCCAGCGTGGTCGGTGCCACGCGCAGACGCAGGCCACGTTGCTCGGCCACCACCGCGAACTGCGCCTTGAGCGAATCGAACAGTTCGGCCAGCGCAAAACCCGCCACTTCGGGGTGGTAACTGCCCGCATCCAGCCGCGAGATGTCCAGCAGCGCATCGAGCAGATCCTCGGCGGCACGGAACGAAGCATCGATGCGTTCGGCCAGCGCGCTGGCCTCGGCATCCAGTGCCGGATGCTGGCGCAGTGCCGAGGTGAACAGCCGCGCCGCATTCAGCGGCTGCAACAGATCGTGGCTGGCGGCAGCGAGGAAGCGGGTCTTGGAAATGTTCGCCGACTCGGCCGCACGGCGCGCCAACGCGGTGGCGGCCAGTGATTCAGTCAGCTCGGCGGTGCGCTGCTCGACTCGCTGCTCCAGCGTTTCATTGGCTTCGATCAGTGCCTGCTCGGCATGTTTGTAGGCAGTGACATCGCTGTAGGTGGTGACGTAGCCACCGCCTGGCAGCGGCCGGCCACGCAGTTCGATCACCGTGCCATCCGGGCGGATGCGCTGGAAAACATGCGGTGAGCCGGCCTGCATGTAGTGGATCCGCTTGGCCACGTGCTCTTCCACCTCGCCCGGGCCGCACTCGCCCAGTTCCGCATTCCAGCGGATCAGGTCGGCCACTGGCACGCCGACGTGGACCATGCCGTCGGGGTAGTCGAACAGCTCCATATAACGCCGGTTCCATGCCACCAGACGCATTCGCGCATCGACCACGCTGATGCCCTGCGACACGTTTTCCAATGTGGTCGAAAGCAGCTCCCGGTTGAAGCGCAGCTCCTGCGAGGCCTCATCCATCAGGGCCATGGATTCGGCCACGTCCAGGCCGCTTCCCGAAAGCGCGCCGATCAGGATGCGCCGTGCATTGGCCGCGCCCACCGCCGAGGCAAGCAATCGTTCGGTGTACTGGATCAGCGCCCGGTCGGCCGCCTCATTGCCCTGCAGCGGCCGTCCACGCCGCTGGCCATATTCATTGAATGCCCGCGCACTGCTGCGCTCGCCCACGATGCGCTCGGCGATCGTGCGCAGGTCGGCCACCACCACCCGGCCACGCCAGTCACCCGCGCCGGTGCGGCTGGCCGGGTCGGCATCGATGAACACCGCCGCGTGCAGACGCTCCTCCAGACTGGGCCGGAAACGCAGCGAGATGAAGACCAGGCAGCCCACGTTGACCAGCAGCGACCAGAACGTGCCATGCATCACCGGGTCCCAGCCGCTGAGGTGGAACAACGCCTGCGGCCGCAGCCAGTCCCAGCCGAACGGGCCCTGCTGCAGCCACGTGTCCGACCGGAGCAGCGCCGGCAGCAGCAAGGTGTACAGCCACACCAGGAACCCCCCAGCCAAACCCGCCATCACGCCACGCCGGCTGGCACCACGCCAGTACAGCGCGGCAATCAATGCCGGAGCGAACTGGGCCACCGCGGCAAACGCCAGCAAGCCGGTGGCGGCGAGGTTTTCCACATTGGCCGCAGCGCGGTAATACGCATAGGCCATCAGCGCCAACAGCACGATCGCGATCCGGCGCACGCCAAGCACCAGCTGCGACAGGTCGCTGCGCTGCTCCAGACGCAGCCTCCTGACCCGCAGCAGCGCGGGCATCACCAGGTCGTTGCTGATCATCGTCGACAGCGCCACCGAGGCCACGATCACCATGCCGGTAGCCGCCGAGAAGCCGCCGATGAAAGCCAGCAACGCCATGCCACGATCGCCATGCGCCAGCGGCAGGGTCAGCACCCAGGCGTCGGCGATGCCATCACGCACCGCAGGTATGTGCACGCCGGCCGCCACGATCGGCAGTACCGCCAGACTGATCACCACCAGATAAACCGGCACCAGCCAGCGTGCCCGGGGAAGATCGCCGGCATCCTCGCATTCGACCATGCCGATCTGGAATTGCCGCGGCAGGCAGAACATCGCGCAGAACGCCAGCATGGTCTGGGCCATGAAACCCGGCGAAAGGCCATGCTTCAGCTGCTGCAGCGGCATGCCCGCAACTTCCGGCAATCCCGGCCCGTGCCACAGGGCATAGGCCGCCAGCGCAACGAAGGCGACGATCTTGATCAATGATTCCAGCGCGATCGCCAGCATCATGCCGTGGTGATGCTCGGTCGCATCGATGCTGCGCGTGCCGAACAGGATCGCGAATACCGCCAGCAGCACCGCGCACCACAATGCGCTGTCGATGCCGCCGGTGGGCGCGGCGACGCCGCTGAGAACACCGAACGACATCGCCACCGCCTTGAACTGCAGCGCGATGTACGGCACCACCGCGATCACCGCGATCACCGCCACCAGTGCCGCCAACCCGTGCGACTTGCCGAAGCGCGCCCCGATGAAGTCGGCGATCGACGTGATGTTGCGCTGCCTCACCACCTGCACCAGCCGGCGCAACAGGCCGAAACCGAACACGAACAACAGGATCGGGCCGAGGTAGATCGGCAGATAAGCCAGGCCATCACGCGCCGCCGTGCCAACCGCCCCGTAGAACGTCCATGACGAGCAGTACACCGCCAGCGCCAGGCTGTAGACGATCGGCCGCAATCTGGGCTGGCGCGGATACAACGGCCGGCGGTCGCCGGCATAGGCCACCACGAACAGCAGACCGACATACAACAACGATGCCAGCAGCAGCAGCCAACCCTGGATCAAGCAGCACTCTCCTCGTCGAGTGGATGTGGCAGGCACGCCATTGATGCTTGTGCGGCAACCATGGCAACGGCACCATGCAGCGATGATCACCACGCACGACCAACCGCTTGCCAACGTAGCAGAGCACCTGCGCGATGACGAGATTCACGTGTGGTGGCTGGACTATCACCCGGTACTTGGCCGTGCGCCGTTGCACCGGGTTCTCGCTGGTTATCTCGACATCCCCGTCGCCGAGGTATCCCTGGTCGACGGTGAACACGGCCGCCCGGCACTGGCCGCGAGCCACGGTTCCGGACTCGGCTTCAACTGGTCGCACAGCGGTGATCACGCCGTGATTGCCGTCGGCCGACACATCACAGCGGGGATCGACCTCGAGCGGCAGCAGCGACGCCCGCGCGCGCTGGACATCGCCAACCGCTATTTCAGCCGGGAGGAAGCCGAAACGCTGGCCGGGTTGCCCGAGAATCAACGCGATGCGGCCTTTCTTCGGCTGTGGACCGCAAAAGAGGCCGTGTTGAAGGCGCTCGGCCGCGGCCTTGCCTTCGGTCTGGACCGGCTCAACATCTCCTTCGCCGACGATCGGCTGACCCTGCAACGACTGGAGGGCGAACTGGCCAGTGCCTGGCAATTGCAGGCGCTGCCGGTTGGCCACGCGCATGTGGCGGCGCTGGCTTGGCGTGGCCACGCCCGTCGCATACGTTTCGGCACGCTTGCAAGCGAAGACTGATCGGTGCACTGTTTTCGGCCCGTCGCGGTGCAGCATCGCCGCGTGTCGTCGCCGGAGATCGATCCCGTCATGACCCTGCTCAGCGTGAACCTCAACAAGATCGCCGTACTGCGCAATTCGCGCGGCGGTGACGAACCGGACATCTGCCAGGCGGCACAGACCTGCATCGAATCCGGCTGCGGCGGCATCACCGTGCATCCACGTCCGGACCAGCGCCACGTGCGCCCGTCCGATGTCCGCGCTCTGGCCGCGATGCTGCGCGGGCGGGTGGAATACAACATCGAAGGCAACCCGTTTGCCGGCCCGCGCGGCGACTATCCCGGCCTGATCGCACTGGCACGCGAAGTCCGGCCGACCCAGGTCACCCTGGTACCCGACGGCGACGGCCAGATCACTTCCGACCATGGCTTCGACCTTGATCGCGACATCGCGAAGCTGCGTCCTCTGGTCGAGGAGCTGAACGATCTGGGTTGCCGGGTCAGCCTGTTCGTCGATGCCGGGCCGCAGGATTTCGAACTGGCCGCAGCCATCGGCGTGCAGCGCATCGAGATCTACACCGGCCCCTACGCACAGGCCTTCGCCCAGGGCCAGCCGGCCGCCGCGCTGGCGGCATGCGCCGACACCGCGCGCCGTGCCCAGCAAGCCGGACTGGCAGTCAACGCGGGGCACGACCTGAGCCAGACCAACCTGGGAACCTTCAAGGCATCGATTCCGGGGCTGGCCGAAGTCTCCATCGGCCATGCACTGATCGGCGAGGCGCTGTATCAGGGCCTTGCCGTCACCGTGAAGAACTACCTGCGGATTCTGGACTGAGTCCCGCCTTCCCACGGTACATATCGGCAGGAATCGGTGTTGCCGGCAACAAAAACCCCCGCATGAAGCGGGGGTTTTTGCGGGTAGTGCCTGTTCGGCCGGATCGCGCCGAATCAGAAGTTCTCGGTAAAGCCGATCTTGACCAGCTTGTAGCTCTTCGCCGCAGCCAGCACGCGAGCCACATGCTCATAGGCCACGTTGTCGTCAGCGGCGATCTGGATCTCCGGCTGGTTCGACTGCTGGGCGATCACCGCGAGCTGTGCACGAAGGCCCAGCTCATCCACCGGCGTATCGTTCCAGTACAGCGAACCGGACTGGTCGACTTTCAGGTGGATCGGATCCAGCTGTTCCGAAACCGGTGGCGGGTTCGGGTTGGGCTGGGGCAGATCGACCTGGATCTTGTGGGCCAATACCGGTGCCGTGATCATGAAGATGATCAGCAGCACCAGCATCACGTCAACCAACGGCGTGACGTTGATTTCCGACATCGGCCCGCTGGAGTTGGTAGAAAAAGCCATCAGCTCACCCCTTCGGCGCGTCAGTGGTCATGAAGCCGACGTGGACCATGCCCGAGTCCTTGGCGTCGCCGATGACCTTCTTCACGAGCTTGAACTCGGTTTCTTTGTCCGCACGGATCTGCAGCTCCGGCTGGGGCGACTTCTGCGCATTCACCGCAAACTGCGCCCGCAGCTCGGCTTCCGTGACCGGCTGGTCATTGAAGAACATGCTGCCGTCCTGCTTCAAAGCCAGGTCGAGCGGCGCAACCAACACGTCCGGATCATCCTTGGTTTCCGGATTGGCCACAGGCAGATCGATCGTGACGGAGTGCGACATCAACGGTGCCGTGATCATGAAGATGATCAGCAGTACCAGCATCACGTCGACCAGCGGCGTGACGTTGATTTCCGACATCGGGCCGCCGGAGTTGCCTCCTGTGCTCATCGCCATGGGTCAACCCTCACTTGTTGCTTTCGACGCGGGAACCCGTGGCGAAGAAGTCGTGCAGGTCATGGGCGAATTCGTCGAAGCGGGCATACACCACGCGGTTCGAGCGGCTGAAGAAGTTGAACGCGAACAGCGCCGGGATAGCGGCGAACAGACCGAACGCGGTCATGATCAGCGCCTCACCGACCGGGCCTGCCACCGCGTTCATCGACGCGTTGCCGGATGCCGCGATGCGGATCAGTGCGTGGTAGATGCCCCACACGGTACCGAGCAGACCGACGAACGGCGCCGCCGAACCCACCGTGGCGAGCAGGGTCAGGCCACCTTCGAGGCGCAGGCTCTCGCGGGCAACCGCCTGACGCAGGGCACGATCGATGAATTCCGAACGGCTCAGCGACTCGGCCAGCTTGCCGGTGGTGCCGGCGGCCGTGGCCTGCTGGTGATGGGCAACCGCCGAGGCAGCGTCGAGCGCGATCTTGGAGAACGGCTCGCTCTTCGGCTGGGCTTCCAGCTCACGGATGGCATCCTGGGTAGAACCATTGCCCCAGAAGCCGTTGATCACGCCGTCGGCGCGCGACTTCACGGAGAAATTGCGGATGCCGTTGGCGATGATGAAGTACCAGGACAGGAAGGACATCACGACCAGGGTCACGAAGACCACCCAGCCAAGCCAGTCGAAGTTCTGGATCAGGTTGTCGAAGCCCATCTGCTTCATGGCTTCGGCGTTGGTGTTGCCACCCATGGCCTGTGCGGCATCGGTCGTATCAGGAGTCTGTAAGAACATAACGCTACCCTAGGGAAGTCAAGCGTGAACAGTAACTGCGAACGGACAAACCCGTTTACAGCTGGTTGAGGTTGAAGTTGACGGGAACGCGGGCGTACCCCTCGACTTTCTGTCCATTTCGGATGGTCGGATTGAAGCGCCAGCGACGTGCCGCATCCATGGCGGCGCGATCGAGTTCACGATACCCGCTGGACTTGTCGACCTTGATGTCCTTCGGCGCGCCATCCACGCCAACCAGGATCATCAGGATCACCGTGCCCTCATGCCGCTGGCGGATCGCCTGTGGCGGATACCTGGGCTGGAGCCGGCTGTTGTAGCTGAGGTCCGAGCTCGCTGCGATATCCGCTGGCGGTGCCGGCGGAGCTGGCGGTGCCGGCGGTGGTGCCGGGGTCGCCATGGCCGAGACTTCCTCCACGACCGGCGGCGGTGCCGGCGGTGGCGGGGTCGGCGGCGGCTTGATCTGCTGGATGATCTTCGGCGGCGGCTGCTTGGGGGGTTCCGGCGGCGGCGGCGGCGGCGGCGGCGGCGGCGGCGGCGGTTCGATGAAGTTCACCTGGACGATGCGTTCTTTCTGCTTCTGGTTCTGCTGCGGCGGCGCCATCGGCGCCACGATCAACAGGAACGCAAACGCATGCAGCCCGATTGCAACTGCCAATGCCCAGGTGCGCTTCCAACTGAATGGCTCGCGCCCGATTTCTTCGTTACTAGAGGCCATCTGTCACTATCTGAAGCTGATCAATCGGAAGATAGCGTTGCCCGCAGGGATTGCTCCGGAACCGTCTTTTCTGCTGCCTTGACGGACTCCGGAAAAACGCTTGTCACTGGGGAGACGCTGGGGGAAGGTTTCAACGGTACAACAGCGTTTTGCTTTTGTATAGCATGGTGAAAATGGATGAATAGACGTCCATCCTCACCATTGCCACAACACGCGCCGGATCAGTTGGCACCGGCTTCTTTCAGCCATTCATTGGCCTTCGCAGCGGTATCCGGATCCTGCGCCGCCTTCTTCACCGCGGCAATCGCACCGGGCTTGTTCTTGAGACTCACCTCGATCTGTCCCAGCAGCATGTAGGCCGAACCGGTACGCTGCACGCCCTTCGCGATCGCCTGCTGCACCAGGGTCTTGGCCTGGCTGAACTTGCTCTCGGTAAGCAGCAGATAGGCCGCACGCAACGCCGGTTCGCCATCGCTGGCCACCGACTGGGCCTGCTGGTAATAGCCGATCGCCTTGTCGGCCTGGTCAGCCATTTCGGCAGCCTGGCCCTGCAGCGTGTAGACCTCGGCATTGGGCGTGACCACGTTCTTGCTGATGCCGTCCTCGAGCACCTGGCCAGCCTTGGCTGCATCGGCCGCCGGGTTGTCGCTGTCCTGGGCGGACATCAGGTAAAGCTTGGCCAGATTGATGTAGTGCGTGTCCTTGGTGAGGGTTCCGGCGGCGCGTGCCTTCTCCATCAGCTGGATCGCATCGGGGTACTTCTGCGCCTGCATCAGCACCGCCACGGCGTTGTTCAACGCATTCGGATCATCCGGGCTCGCATCGAGCTGGCTCTGGGCCAGTTCGGCAGCCTTGTCGGCCTGCCCGGACTCGGCGTAGCTGGCCATCAGGATCTGATCCCAGCTCGGCTCGGCCTGGCCACCGAACGACTTGGCCTTGTTGATCGCCGCGATCGCCTCGGGGTACTTCTCGAGACGGTAGTAGGCATTGCCTTCCAGTGCATACGACTCGGCAGTTTCCTTCTTGCCCTCGGCGCGCCACTTGGCAATCGTGTCGAGCGCCGGCTGGTACTGCTCATCGGCCATCTGGAACTGGGCCAGCATGTACATGAGCTGGAAATAGGTGTCGTTCGGCATGACGCCGAGGGCCAGCGAACGCTGCAACGAATCGATCGCGCCCTTGTAGTCGCCATCGTTGTATTTGAGGCTGGCCATGCCCTGCAATGCCAGCGCCTGGGCGTACTTGCTCTTGCTGCCATCGATGATGCCCTGAAGCAGCGGCTCGGCTGTGGCCCGGTCGCCATCGTTGACTGCATCCAGACCTTCGTTGAGGTTCTTCTGATCCTTCTGACTGGTCAGGTCGAGCTTCGGCTCGCTGCGAGTTGTATCCGGATACTGCGACGCTTCCTTCTTGGGCTCGTCTTTCTTGCGCGCCGCGAACGCCGGGTCGCTGACAAAACCCAACAACAGGACGGCGCTCGCCAGGATGGTCAACCCTCGAGCTTGCTTCATGGTGATCCTCGTATCTGTCTGCGCGTCATGGACAACGCGGGGGATTACGGAGCGTAACCCGATGTGGCAACAGATAACAAGTTGCAATGCCGCATGAAAGATTGTTAAAAATCAATAACTTACGGTTATTGCTTGGATTTCGGCATCGATTGCTGCCGATTTTTCGATGTGGAACGGCGGCTTCCACCTGCAAGCCGCCGCCAAACCGGGAGCCACCCGCATTCCCTGCGCGAGGGCTCCACCCGTTCAGATGTCCAGGTTGGCAACCTTCAACGCATTTTCCTCGATGAAATCACGGCGTGGTTCGACCGCCTCACCCATCAGCATCGAGAACATCTGGTCGGCCACCACGGCGTCCTCAATGCCCACCTGCAGCATGCGCCGGGTTTCCGGGTTGACCGTGGTATCCCACAACTGCTCGGGGTTCATTTCGCCCAGGCCCTTGAAGCGCTGGATGCTGCGGCCTTTCTTGGCCTCTTCCAGCAGCCAGTTCCGCGCCTCGACGAAACTGAGCACGCCACGCGAAGCATTGCCCCGGCGCACGACGGCACCCGGCTGGACCAGCCCGGCGACCAGCCGGCTGACCGCCAGCAGCGGCCGGAACTCGTTGCTGGCGAAAAACGGCTTCGGCAGGAACCAGGTGTGGCTGAGGCCATGCTGCTCTTTCACCACCTCGATCGCGGGCGGCTGCTCGCCTTCCGCGGGGCGCAGCGACAACTTGTAGCTCGGCTTGCCCAGACCACTGTCCGCCAGTCGCCGGCTGATTGCTTCCAGCCAGGCCTGCATGGCGGCGGGGTCATCCCACAGAGCCGGTTCCAGCGGATCGTGTTCCAGCAGCGCATCCAGTACCGCGGCGTCGAAGCGGTGGGACAGCCGGGCAATCTGGTCGAGCGCGACCTGGTAATCACGCAGCAGCTTCTCCAACGCCTCGCCGGTGATCGGCGGCGCGTCCGGCGTGCAGATGAGCGCAGCATTGTCGACGGCACTGGAAATCAGGTAGTTGTTGAGTGCTGCGTCATCCTTGATGTACAGCTCCTGCTTGCCCTGCTTCACCTTGTACAGCGGCGGCAGACCGATGTAGACGTGGCCGCGCTCGATCAGCTCGGGCATCTGACGGTAGAAGAAGGTCAGCAGCAAGGTGCGGATATGCGAGCCGTCGACGTCCGCATCGGTCATCAGGATGATGCGGTGGTAACGCAGCTTGTCCGGGTTGTACTCGTCCTTGCCGATGCCGGTGCCCAGCGCGGTGATCAGGGTGCCGACCTCGGCGGAAGACAGCATCTTGTCGAAGCGTGCCTTCTCGACGTTGAGGATCTTGCCCTTCAGCGGCAGTACGGCCTGGGTCTTGCGGTTGCGGCCCTGCTTGGCCGAGCCACCGGCGGAATCACCCTCGACCAGGAACAGTTCGCACAGCGCCGGATCCTTTTCCTGGCAGTCGGCCAGCTTGCCCGGCAGGCCGGCGATGTCCAGCGCACCCTTGCGGCGGGTCATCTCGCGCGCCTTGCGGGCGGCCTCGCGGGCACGGGCAGCATCGACCGCCTTGGAAGCGATCGCCCGGGCCTCGGTCGGGTGCTCCAGCAGGAACTCACCGAGCTTCTCGTTGACTGCCTGCTCCACCGCCGTCTTCACTTCGGAGGAAACCAGCTTGTCCTTGGTCTGCGAGGAGAACTTCGGATCAGGCACCTTCACCGACAGCACCGCGATCATGCCTTCGCGCATGTCGTCGCCGGACAACGCCACCTTGGCGTTCTTGGCCAAGCCTTCCTTCTCGATGTAATTCTGCAGCGAGCGGGTCAGCGCGGCACGGAAACCGGTGAGGTGGGTACCGCCATCACGCTGCGGGATGTTGTTGGTGAAGCAGAACATCGTCTCCTGGTAGGAGTCGGTCCACTGCATCGCAACCTCGACCGTGATGCCGTCCTGTTCGGATGTCAGGCTGATCACGTTGGGGTGCAGCGCGGTCTTCATCTGCGCCAGATGCTGCACGAACGAGGCAATGCCGCCCTCGTAGGCAAAAACGTCGTGGCGACCTTCCCCGCGCTCGTCGCGCAACTCGATGGTGACGCCGGAGTTGAGGAAGGCCAGTTCGCGCAGGCGCTTGGCCAGCACCTCATAGTGGAAATCGATGTTGTTGGTGAACGTGGCCGGGCTGGGCAGGAACCGCACCGTGGTGCCGCGCTTGTCGGAGGGACCGACGATCTTCAGCGGATACAGCGGCTCACCCAGCGAATATTCCTGGAGGTGCTCGCTGCCGTCGCGATGGATCGTCAGCCACAGATGGTCACTCAGCGCATTCACCACCGACACGCCCACGCCATGCAGGCCGCCGGAAACCTTGTACGAGTTGGCATCGAACTTGCCGCCGGCGTGCAGTACCGTCATCACCACCTCGGCGGTGGAGCGACCTTCTTCGGGATGCATGCCGACCGGAATGCCACGGCCGTTGTCACTGACGCTGACCGAGCCATCTTCAAGAATGGTCACTTCGACTCTGTCGCAATAGCCAGCCAGGGCCTCGTCGATGGCGTTGTCGACCACCTCGAACACCATGTGATGGAGGCCTGTGCCATCGTCGGTATCGCCGATGTACATGCCGGGCCGTTTGCGCACGGCCTCGAGGCCCTTGAGGACCTTGATGTCACCCGAGTCGTAGTGCGGCTGATTGATGGATTCGTTCATGCGTTGACCGGTTCCTGGCGCCATTCAACCCGCCCGACGCGGCGCCATGAGAAGCCGGACTAGGATTTACCGTGGGATACGACCTTGAATCGTCGCAACCTTTGCATTATAGCAGGCGCGCCAACTGTCCTTGTTCCACGTGGAACACGCGCGATGACAGACTCTCCAACGCCTGCGGCAGTTCCGTGCCAGTGATGAGCACCTGGGCCTGAGCCGCCGCCAGTTGCGTTACCACGGCGGCCTGATGGGCCTGATCCAGTTCCGAAGCCAGATCATCCAGACAGATGATCGGCCATTCGCCCGAGTGTCCGGCATACAGCCCGGCTTGGGCCAGCAGACACGCCAGTGCCGTGAGTTTTTCCTGTCCCCGGGAAAGATGCTCGCGCAAGGGAGCGTGCTCGAAGGAGATCGACCAGTCCGCACGGTGCGCTCCCAGCGTCGTGTGGCCACGGCCGAGATCCCTGCCCCGCGATTCGGCCAGTTGCCCGGCGAGATCCTGTTCGTCGGACCAGCCACGGCGGTACTTCAGTTCAACCTGCCCCAACTCGGGCAGGACGCCGTTGATGGTGTCCTGCAACACAGGCCTCAGCAAATCCAGATACATCTGTCGTTGCTGGTCGATCAGCGTTGCGGACTGGGCAAGCTCGATCTCCCAGGGCACGAACAGCCCGTCATCGGATCCAGTTGAAGCGGAGCGCAGCAGGCTGTTGCGTTGTTTCAGGGCACGCTGGTAGCGGCGCCAGTGCAAGAGGAAGTCGTGTTCCACGTGGAACACGCCCCAGTCGAGATAGCGCCGGCGTTCCTCTGCACCACCGGCAATCAATGCATGTGACCCCGGCTCGAAACAGATCACCGCGCATTCGCGGACAAGCTGTCCGATGGTTGCATTCTCGCCATCGAGACGTGCTTCCCAGCGTGCCCCTTCCCGTCCCAGACCCAACCGGCAGAGCCGCTCGTCGGCGTGTCGCAGTTCGGCGAAGATCGACAGGCTCTTCATGCCCCGCTGCAGCAAGGCATCCCTGGCACCGCTGCGGAACGAGCGCGCATGAGACAACAGGAAGGTACCTTCCAGCACACTGGTTTTGCCGGCGCCATTGGCACCGACGAAAACATTGATGCCCTGATCCAGCTCGATGTCGGCATCGGACAGGCAGCGCAAGCCACGTAGATGAAGCCGTTCAAGCCTCATGCGCCGGGTTCCGGAAACGGCAACGCCGGAGCCCTTGCGGGAGCCCCGGCGTCACCTGTGCCTCGATGCCATGCCATGAACGGCGGTCAGAGCCGCAAAGGCATGATCACGTGACGGGCATGCTCGTTGTCGTTTTCCTGCACGAGGCAGCTGGATTGCGCATCACGCAGGCTGAGTCGGGCCTGGTCGCCACGCAGGGCAGCCAAGGCATCGAGCAGATAGCCCACGTTGAAACCCACCGCCAGATCCGACACGTGGGTGTCGGCCTCGACTTCCTCCACGGCCTCTTCCTGTTCCGGGTTGTGCGCCACGATGCGCAACTTGCCCGGCGAAAGCTCCAGCCGCACGCCGCGATACTTTTCGTTCGACAGAATGGCCGCACGCTGCAATGCGCCCCGCAACACTTCACGATCCAGCGTGGCGTTCTTGTCTGCGCCGAGGGGAATCACCGCCTCGTAATCCGGGAAACGGCCGTCGATCAGCTTGGACGTGAACATCACGTCGCCACGGCGCACGCGCAGATGGTTGCGACCGAACTCCAGCTCCACTTCGCCATCACCGGCTTCCAGCAGGCCGATCAGCTCGTTGACGCCCTTGCGCGGAATGATGATCTGACGACGGGTGCTGACCGAGTTCTGCAACTCGGTTTCCTTCATCGCCAGACGGTGGCCGTCGGTGGCCACGCAACGCAGTGTGTGTTCCTGCAGATCCAGCAGCATGCCGTTGAGGTAGTAGCGCACGTCCTGGTTGGCCATCGCGAAGGCAGTGCGTTCCATCAGGTCACGCAGCACGTCTTCCGGCAAGCTGACTTTCTCCACCAGTTCAATCTCGTCGATGGTGGGAAATTCGCTGGCAGGCAAGGTCGTCAGGGTAAAGCGGCTGCGGCCGGCATTCAGCGCCACGCGATCGCCGTTGAGCTTGAGATCGATGCGGGCGCCGTCAGGGAGTGCCTTGACGATGTCGAACAGCTTGCGCGCGGGAATGGTGATTTCACCGTCGACCAGGTTTTCGGCTTCGGTGCTGGCGACCATTTCCACTTCGAGGTCGGTACCGGTCATCGACAGCTTGCCGTCACCGATCTTGACCAGAAGGTTGGCCAGCACGGGCAGCGTCTGCCGGCGTTCGACGACGCCCACGACCTGCTGCAGTGGCTTGAGCAGAGCTTCTCGTTGGATGCTGAATTGCATGGCTTTGCTTCCCCTATGCCTTCTGTATTGTCTTTAAAAGAAGTTTAGTGGTTGTTGTAGACGTTGTGGACAATTTCTTTTCTCCCTTTTTCTTTTGAAAATCAGGAGGTTGAATGAAATCCACCCTGTGACTCAAGAGGCTGGACGGCTGTGCGCTGTTTGTGGATAACTTTCGCCGGCAATCCATCCACCCATTATCCACAGCTTCGCCATCCGTTTACTCCCAGGGTTCGCTTCCCGTGTCCCTGTGTCCGTTCAACCGGTGAGTATCCGGATCAGCTGATCCCAGTCCTGCCGCATTCGCGCATCCGTCTCGATCAGCTTGCGGATCGTCTTGCAGGCGTGCATTACCGTGGTGTGGTCGCGACCGCCGAATGCCTCGCCGATCTCCGGCAGGCTGTGTTCGGTGAGTTCTTTGGAAAGCGTCATCGCGATCTGGCGTGGCCGCGCCAGCGAGCGCACGCGACGCTTGGACAGGAGATCCTGCAGGCGCACGTTGAAATATTCCGCAGTGACCTTCTGGATGTTCGGGATGGTGACTGCCTGGGCGTGCGTGGCCAGCAGGTCGCGCAGCGTTTCCTCGGCGAAATCGGTGGTGATCGGCTTGCCATAGAAGTTGGCCCGGGCCGCCAGCGTGTTCAGCGCGCCCTCGAGGTCGCGCACGTTGGAGCGGATCCGCTTGGCCAGCAGCATCGCCACGCTCTCGTCCACCGCCACGCCCTTGTCGTGGGCCTTGGACAGCAGGATCGCGGCGCGGGTCTCGAAGTCCGGCGGCTCGATCGCCACCGACAGGCCCCAGCCCAGCCGTGATTTCAGCCGCGGCTCCAGCTTGTCCACTTCCTTCGGGTAGCGGTCGCAGGTCAGGATGATCTGCTGCTTGGATTCGAACAGGGCATTGAACGTGTGGAAAAACTCTTCCTGCGTGGTGTCCTTGCCGGCGAAGAACTGGATGTCGTCGATCAGCAGAGCGTCGACCGAGCGGAAACGCCGCTTGAATTCGTCCATGCTCTTGGCGCGCAGGGCCTCGATCATCGAGCCGACGAACTGTTCCGAACGCAGGTACATCACCTTGCAGTCCGGGTTGTGTTCGCGCATCAGGTTGCCGGCCGCGTGCATCAGGTGGGTCTTGCCAAGGCCGGTGCCGCCGTACAGCAGCAGCGGGTTGTAGGCGCGCCCGGGGTTGGTTGCCACCTGCATCGCGGCAGCCTTGCCGAGCTGGTTCGACTTGCCTTCGACGAAGGTCTCGAAGGTGTAATGGGGGTCCAGATTGTGCGCGAATGCAGGCGCCGGAGGAGCGGCCACATGGGGTGCCGGCGTGCTGGCCGGTTTGGCTGCCGGGGTTGCCGGGCGGGAGGAGCTGCCGACTTCCAGGCGGATCGGACAGGGCGTGCCGCCCTGCAACTGCAGCAGGACCGCTTCGATCCGCTCCAGATAACGCTCGCGCACGGTGTCGCGCGTATAGGTATTGGGTGCGAACAACTGCAGGCCGTCGGCATCGTCACGCGCCTGCAGGGGCATCAGCCAGGTGTGCAGGTCTTCGGCGCTCAAATCGCCTTCGAGGCGCTCGAGGCAGCGCCGCCACAGATCACTCATGAATAGAATCAGCCACAGCTACGGGCGCTTGCGCGCGGAGGGATGGACTAGTCTAGCAGCAGCTTCCGTGCCGTCATCCCGGAGCTGTCCACATGCTTGTCCACAGCCTTGCTCCGGGCAGTGTTTGACAGCCGCGTTCGGAACACCGCATAATTTCAAACCTTTTTACTCACATTCCCTTCGGAGCAAACCATGAAGCGGACCTTCCAGCCCAGCAAGCTCAAGCGCGCTCGCACCCACGGCTTCCGTGCCCGCATGGCCACCGCCGACGGTCGCAAAGTCCTCAACGCCCGCCGCGCCAAGGGCCGCAAGCGCCTGATCCCGTAAGTACCGGTCAAGCATTGGGGGCAGGCGATATGTCCACTGCCGGGCTGCCGCGTGAAGCGCGGTTACGACGGCCGAGTGAATTCGCCGCCCTGCGGACGAGCAGCGGACGCGCAGGCGGCCGCTGTTTTCATATGCGTTACCGCGACAACGGGCTCGGATACGCCCGGCTTGGCCTGGCGATTTCCAAGCGGGTGTCCAAGCGTGCGGTCGAACGCAACCGGATCAAGCGATTGCTGCGCGAGTCGTTCCGGCGCGTGCGTCATCGCCTGCCAGCGGTCGACATGATGGTGATGGCGCGGGAGCAGGCCGCCGGCGTGCCCGGGCCGCAGTTGCTGGCCGAACTCGACGGCCTGTGGAAAAAACTGCTGGCTGGCCCGTCCGCGACATCCGGCCCATTGAAGCCGGCAGGCGACACCCGCAAAATCGAGCGTTGACCTTTTTCTTTCCAGTCTCCGCGGCGTTGGCATGTGTCGTGGCGTTACCCGGATCTGCTACGCGATGAATCAAACGCGCACCTTCCTCTTGTTCGCCTTGCTGGCCACGGCCTACTTTCTGTTCCTGGCCTGGGAAAAGGATTACGCGCCGCAACCGCCGGCTGCCGTTGCCAGCACTTCCAGCACGGCCACCCCGTCAGCCGATGCCAGCGTGCCGGGAGCGATTCCTTCCGCCGCAACCGATGCCGGCGTCCAGGCGGTGGCTTCTGCCGGAACCGATCAGGCGGCACCGGCGACAGCGCAGCTGATCACCATCCAGACCGATGTGCTCAAGCTGAGCGTGGATACCCGCGGCGGCAGCCTGGTGCATGCCGATCTGCTGGCCTATCCGCAGAAGGCGCGCACGCGCAAGAATCCGGACTCGCCGCCGACCGTGCTGCTGTCCAGTGATGAAGCCACCTATTCGGTGGCACAGAACGGCCTGGTCAGCAGCAGCGATACCTCCGCCGCCGATCAGCCGAACCATCTGGCGCTGTTCCACAGCGACAAGACCTCGTACACCCTGGCCGATGATCAGGACGAGCTGTCCGTTGACCTCACCTGGCAGGATGCCGCCGGCCTCAAGGTCACCAAGACCTACACCTTCAAGCGCGGAAGCTACGTGATCGGGCTGAGCCAGCGCATCGACAACGGCACCGCCTCGACCTGGCAGGGCAATGCCTACGAGCAGCTGCTGCGCGTCGAACCGCCGAAGCCCGGCAACTGGCTGACCAGCTTCAGCAACCCGGAAGCACGCAGCTTCCAGGGCGCGGCCTGGTACACCGGCGAGAAGTTCGAGAAGCTCGCGTTCGGCGATTTCGACGAACCCAAGGACCAGTTGAACGCCTCGATCAAGGGCGGCTGGGCAGCGATGCTGAAGCTGTACTTCGTCACCGCGTGGATTCCGCCATCCGACCAGACCACGCAGTACACCACGCAGACGATCAACGTCGGCAGCGCCCACCCGCGCTACCTGATCCGTGCTGTCAGCCCCTCCGTCAGCGTGGCACCGGGCCAGAGCCAGACCGCCGAGTCGCGGCTGTACCTGGGCCCGAACGTGCAGGGCCAGATGGGCGCGATCGCGCCGGGCCTCGACCTGACCATCGACTACGGCATGTTCAAGATCATCGCCGTGCCGATGCACTGGGTGTTGTCGCAGTTCCACGCCATCACGAAGAACTGGGGCGTGGCGATCATCCTGCTGGTGCTGCTGATCAAGGGCCTCACCTGGAAGCTCACCGCGATCCAGTACCGCTCCAGCGCCCGCATGCGCAAGCTGCAGCCGCGCGTCCAGGCGCTCAAGGAGCGCTACGGCGACGACAAGCAGAAAATGCAGATGGCGATGATGGAGCTGTACAAGAAGGAGAAGGTGAACCCGATGGGCGGCTGCCTGCCGGTGCTGATCACCCTGCCCGTCTTCTACGGCCTGTTCTTCGTGCTCGAGTACAGCCTGGAACTGCGCCACTCGCCGTTCCTGTGGATTGCCGACCTCAGCGCGCCTGACCCGTTCTACATCCTGCCGATCATCTACGCGATCGTGATGCTCGGCACGCAGTGGCTCAACCCCGTCGCCGCCGGCATGGACCCGACCCAGGCCAAGATGATGAAGGTGATGCCGCTGCTGTTCACCGTGATGTTCGCCTTCTTCCCTTCCGGCCTGTGCCTGTACTACGCCGTCAACGGCATCGTCGGCCTTGGCCAGCAGTGGTGGATCACCCACCATGTTGATCGCGAGGATGCGGTGAAGGCCAAGGCGGCCTGAAGGCCGGGAATGGAGAACAGGGAATAGGGAATGGGAAGAGCGGCTTCAGCGCTTCGTCCCGAGTTTCGGACCATTCCCTCTGATCCGATGCAAGACCGACAGCCGCAACGCTTGCCGTTGCGGCTGTTTCCTTTTGAACGACCGCTGTGCCGATGATGCATGATCGGCCTGCCCGGGGAGCCTGATCACCCATGTCCACTTCGACCACCGACACCATCGCCGCCATCGCCAGTGCTCCCGGAGCAGCCGGCGTGGGCGTGGTGCGTGTGTCCGGACCAGCTGTTCCCGCCATCGCGCAGACTTTGCTGGGCCGTGTCCCGATGCCGCGCCATGCCCACTTCGCCGCCTTCCGCGATGCCCGCGGTGAGCTGATCGATCGCGGCCTGCTGCTGCACTTCCCCGCCCCGGCCTCCTACACCGGCGAACACGTGCTGGAACTGCAGGGCCATGGCAGCACCGTGCTGCTTGATGCGGTGTTGCACCGGGTCTGCGAACTCGGCGCCAGGCTGGCCCGCCCCGGCGAATTCACCGAGCGCGCCTTCCTCAACGGCAAACTCGACCTGGCCCAGGCCGAAGCCGTCGCCGACCTGATCGCCGCCCGCTCGCAGGCGGGCGCCCGCGCCGCGCTGCAGTCGATGGAAGGCATGTTCTCGCGACGGGTGGAAGCGCTGCTGCAATCACTGATCACCCTGCGCGTGCACATCGAGGCGGCAATTGACTTCCCCGAGGAGGAAATCGACTTCCTCGCCGACCCCGCGATCACCGCGCAACTGGAAAGCCTGCGCGCCGAGCTGCACGAACTGCTGCGCGAGGCCCGCCGCGGCGTACGCCTCAACGATGGCCTCAAGGTCGCCATCATCGGTCGCCCCAACGCCGGCAAGTCCAGCCTGCTCAACGCGCTGGCCGGCAGTGATCGCGCCATCGTCACGCCGATCGCCGGCACCACCCGCGACGTGCTGCGCGAATACCTCGACCTCGACGGCATCGCCCTCGAACTGGCCGACACCGCCGGCCTGCGCGACACCGCCGACGAAGTCGAACGCGAAGGCGTGCGCCGCGCCCAGAGCGAGTTGCAGCGATCCGATGTTGCCCTGTTGGTCACCGATGCCGAAAACGTCGACGCCGACCAGCAGTTTTTCACCGACCTTCCGCCCGGCGTCGAACGCGTGGTGCTGATCAACAAGATCGACCTCGAACAGACCCCCGCCCGCAGTGGCCGCCGCGATGGCAGCCACTGGCTGTGGGCCTCCGCCAAAACCGGCGCCGGCCTCGACGCCCTGCGCAAAGTACTGCGCCAGCTCGCCGGCGCCAGCGGCGGCGAAGGCAGCTTCAGCGCCCGCCGGCGCCACATCCTCGCCCTCGAAACCGTCCGCGAACACCTCGACCACACCGCCACCGTCCTCGCCACCACCCATGCCGGCGAACTCGCCGCCGAAGAACTCCGCCAGGCCCAGCACGCCCTCGGCGAAATCACCGGCAGCTACACCAGCGACGACCTGCTCGGCGCGATCTTCGGCTCGTTCTGTATTGGCAAATAACCGTCGGCAACGGCGGAAGAACAGGTTCCGCTTGACGAGTACTGGCTGGCTCGGCAATTGGCCCGCCGTGCTGGAGCATTCCCGGTACCGTCATTTCCGGCCGGTGCTGGAACGTGCGATCGAGGCGTGTCGCAACAGCGGACAGCGGGTGGAAGACCATATGGAGGATGTCCTCGCAATGGTCGACTCCGCAGCGTCACTGGGCCGCAGCAGAACATGAAACCATCGCTCAGACGGCAGTGACTGCCTGCCACGCCGTTTCCACGCGTTGCTCCAGAGTGCCCCGCAACAGCGTGAACGGCACACCGCGCGTCTCCAGCTCCTGCAGGTACCACGCATGCTGTTTCTGCCGGAAGGCTTCGTCCTGGCGGGTGCCGTCCTGGACGAAGGGGAAGTCGGGGGCGCACAGGAAGGTGTGGTGGTAGGGATGTTCGGCGAGTTGTTCGAGTTCGGGGGCGGCGTGGCCGAACAGTTCGCGGCAGTACAGCAGGGTGGTGAGGGGGCTGGTGTCGCAGACCAGCCAGCGGTGGGCCTGGCGGCTTTGCCGGCGTTCGTGTTCGAGCTGGGTGCGGGCGATCTGCAGCAGGTCGTTGAAAACCAGTTTGCCGTCCTGTTCCTCCCAGCGCTGGCGGCCGTATTCGGGCACCCAGAGCGTGCCGAGACGTTCCGCCAGTGCCGCCGCCAGCGTGGTCTTGCCGCTGGATTCGCCGCCGAGCAGGCAGATGCGTTGCACGAAGTCGGCACGAACCACGGGTGACAGATGGTCCCGATGGGCATGCGGGTCGAGGCGGATCGCGGTGCCGGAAACCGGCACGGCCTGGCGGGCGCGATCGACACAGACATGGCGCACATCGGCGTGGCCGGGGTCGCGGTGTTGCCGGAAATGGTCGCTGAGGGCGGCGGCGAAACCGTCGCCATAGTCCTCGCTGGTGAAGACCGCATCGACGCTGCAGTCAAAGACGCGATCGCAGAGCCAGCCGACGAAATCACGATGCACCGCATCGGCATCATCGTTGTGCGGCAGCACGGCGGGGCCGGGCCAGCCGTGGCTTGTGGCCAGCGCGGCAAAACGTTCGTCGTCCAGCACCAGCCGTCGCGTCTGCGGATAGCGTTCGGCCAGCCAGCGCTCGCGGGATCCGGCATCGCAGCCGTCGAAAGCGGGGCGGGTGTAGCTGATCAGCAGCAGTTCGTCGCACTGCGCCAGCGCGGTGTCGATCAGCAGCTCGTGACCGCGATGCAACGGACAGAACTTGCCCACCACCAGGCCGCGACGGAACAAAGCCCCTCTCTTTTCGGGAGATGGATTGGGCCGAGGAACACTCACGCCGCCGCCTCGTCACGCAGCCTGATCCAGTGCCGCCACGACACCAGCGCATTGACCCAGTACACCGCATACAGCACCGAGGTCAGGTACAGCCCGCGGCTGGCGTACAGCGGTACCGAGATCGAGTTGACCAGCAACCAGAACGGCCAGCTCTGCACGCGCCGGCGCATCATCAGCAACTGCGCCACGATGCTGAAGGCCAGCACGGTGGAGTCGAGGAAGGGCGCATAGGCATCGGTGAAGCGGTGCAGCATCATGCCGTAGCCGATCGCGCCGACCACGCCGGAAATCAACTGCAGCCACAGCTTGCGGGTGGGCAGGTTGGTCACCGGCAGCGCCTCGCCGTGCGCACCGTGCAGCCACTGCCACCAGCCGAACACGCTGGTGATCACGAAGAAACCCTGCAGCACCGCATCGGCGTACAGGCGGGTTTCGGTGAACACGAAGGCGAACAGGCCGCAGCCAACGATGCCGGTCCACCACGTATGCACGCTGTTGCGCCCGGCCAGCAGGATCGAGGCACCGGCCAGCAGGTTGGCGGCGATTTCCAGTGCGCTCATGGCTGGCCTTCCAGGTCGGAGCTGTATTGCATGATCTTGTCGTCTTCCTCGATCGGTCGCAGGGTCAGTGGCAGGTTGCCGAGCAGCTCGTGCAGCGCCTGCCGCGCGGCGGCGGCATGATGCATGGCTTCGGCCGGCAGGCGAAGCACCAGTGCCGCATCGGCCTGCTGGTGCAGGCCGTAGTGGGCCAGTGGCAGGTGGTCGAGCGCGTGGCTGACATCGACGTTGTTGAGCCAGTGCCCGTCGGCATGGCGGAAACGCACCGGCGCCCGCCCGGCCAGTTCCGACAGCACCGGCCCGGCGACGGTGTGCAGCAGCGCGGCATGGTCGCCGGTGCGGTAGCGCAGCAGCGGCAGGCAGAAATTGAAGCCGCCACTGACCACCACCTCGCCGCGCTGTCCGGGCGGCACCGGCTGGCCGTCGCGGTCGAGGATCTCCACGTACAGCCGGTCCTGCAGCAGCACGTGGCCGCCGGCAGCGGCGTCGAACACCGCGATCGGGCCGACCTCGTTCATCGAATAGATGTCCAGCACCGGGCAGCCGAAGCGTTGCTCCAGTTGTGCGCGCAGGCCACCGGACAGCATCATCGACACGTTCATCAGCGCCCGTGGCCGCATCCGGCACGGCAGCCGCAGCAACTCGGTGAAGGAGATTGGATCACCGGCGACGATCTCCGGCGCCATTGCGTCCAGATAACGCGCGCGGTCATCGGGATGGTGCCAGTCGTCGGGATGCAGGTTGATCTTGGCCAGCCCCGACTCGCCCATCGTCGGCGTCACCGAGACATAGGTGAAACAGCGCCGCTGATGGCCGAGCAGGATCACTCCGACCTGGCCGGCGCCGTGCTGCGGCTCGATGCCGAAACGGCGCAGCGCCCGCTTGTGGAAAGCCAGATAACGCCCGGCCACCTGCGGATGCGAGGGCACCAGCAGCGGATGACCGGTGGTGCCGGTGGTGCTGAACTGGATCAGCCGCTCCAGCGGCAAGGTGTCGGGCACGAAGCGGGTGATGTCGGCGGCCAGATCGGCGCGCGAGATCACCGGCAGCTGCGTGAAGTCGCGTGGCGGCGAACCCAGCGCACGGTAATGCGGCACCTCGACGAACACCCGTTGCACGAAGCCGTCGAGCCAGTCCGGACGGCCCTGCCGCGGCCAGCCTGGCGTCGCCGCCAGCACCCGCTGTTCGAAGCCGCGCAGGGCGGTGATGTCCTCACGGGTCAGCCGGTTGCCGCTGCGGTTGCGGTAGATTGGCGCGCAGGGATGCTCGCGCAACTGCGCCAGCATGCGCCGGCCGGCCTCGGTGAGCGTGGGATAGCGGTCGGCGTCGTTCGCTTCGATCACTCGCGCGTCCACTTGTCGGCCGATTCCTCGGCGGCCTTTTTCGCCAGCGCCTCGCGGATAGCCCGGGCGCGTTCCTCGGCTTCGCGGCTGGCGTCGAGCAGCCGCTGCCGCTCGGTGCCGCTGATCCGCGACAGTCGATCCGTGGCCTGTTCGGCAGTCTCGCCCTCCGGACGAAAACCGAAACGGGCCAGCAGCAGGCGGGCCAGTTCCTCGCGGCGATCCGCATCCTGCACGAACCGGTGCGCCGGGGTGACGGCGGCCAGCTCGCGCAGATCGTCATCCAGCCGCGCCAGCAGCGAAGCCGCGTCGATGCCGGCATCAATGAACCAGTGCCCGGCCAGCAGCCAGCAGCCGATCTGCACCAGTGCCAGCCGGTTGCGGTCACGGCGGGCGTCGCCGGATTCGAAGCGGCGCAGCGTATCCAGCGTGGCTCGATGGCCATGCATCCGCAGCAGATCGTGCACCAGCGCCGCCACCACCACGTTGCCGCGTTTGCCGATGCGCGGCTCGTCGAGAAAATCCGGCGGGGTTTCGGCCAGCCGGCGGGTCAGGCGTTCCAGCAGTGGTCCCTCACGTTCCACGCGCATACCTCGCCTTCGTCGGATCCACGTAATGCCGGCGCGCGAACGCCCGCGCAAACTCGACCAGCTGTTCCATCGCGGTGATCGCGTGGATCTCCCAGCCCTGCTCGTCGCGGGCACGCTGCAGGTCGATCGCCCACTGGCCGTAGCGCGCCGCGTCCCATTCGTCGGGCAGGTCCAGCGCCATGGTGCCGCCGGCACCGGCACGCTCCAGCGCGGTCGCCGCCACCCGCCAGCCGTCGTTGTCCTGCTCGTCACGCTCGAACATGGTGGTGATGCCGTCGTCGGAAATCTGCAGGATGTGCACCGGCCGTTCATGCGGCCCGCGCTGCGCATAGGTGTCGCGCAGGCAGTGGATCGGGAAAGCGGTGGCGCCGCCGTAGAAACCGGTCAGCACGCGCAGGATGGCGTTCTCGTCGCGCACGAAACCGTCGGTGCGGGTGACCTGTTGCTTGCCGCTCCACAAGGTCGCCTGTACCCGCGAACCGGCACGCAGCGCGGACAGCGCGATGATGCTGCCGGCCAGGGTCAGGAACGAGGTGTGCTGCTGCGGGTTGGGCATCGAGCCGGAGCTGTCCACGTAGATGTCCAGATCCACCGGCACCCGCTCACGCTCGCGGCCCGGGGTCCGGCCGTAGACGCGGCGCACGGTGGTCAGCCCGGGAATCACCTGCGGCGATTGCAGCGTGCTCTGCAGCCAGTCGATCTCGTCCAGCGGATCGCCGATCTGCCACGGTTCCAGTCCTTCCAGCTGCGGTTCCGGCGAGGACGGTGACAGCCGCACCGGGAACGGCACCAGATCTGCCAGCGCACGCTCGCGGTAATAGCGCACGGCGATCTCGTGGTCGTCCAGGGTGATGCCGGCGGCGCGCAGCAGCTCACCGTACTCGAACGGCTCGCGTGCCTGGCCCGACGACTTCGGCGCATCACGCAACGGTTCCGCCGGTGGCGCCGCATTGCCGGTGATCCCCGGGTCGCTGGCCGGATGCACCGCACCCTCGACCTCGTTGGCCTCGACCTCCAGCACGCCGCTGGGGTCGCAATCGGCGGCGGCCTGTTCGGTGTCGTGCAGAAAACCCAGCAGGCTTTCCTGCTTGCCGCTCTCGACCAGATACGGCAGCAGCAGGCTGGCGAAGCGACCGGCGCCATCCAGCCAGTCACGCGCATACACGCGCACCAGCCGCGCACCCAGCCAGGCATCGGCGCGACCGGCACGATCAGTGGCACCGCCCAGTTCACCCTGACCGAGTTGCCACAGCTCCTCGTAGATGCCCATGTACAGCGCCCACAACGGATCGTGCGAACGGCTGCGCGCGGCCAGCTTGCGATAGATGTCGGCCATGCGCAGGCCGGCCTGGCGCTGCAGCCGGTCGTTGATGAACAGGTCGGTATAGAGATTGGCCACCATCGGCGCATGCCGTTCCAGCGTGGGCAGTGCACGGCGGATGCGCGCCAGCAGGCGGAACTGGTCGGTGGCCGTGGCCGGTGCCAGCACGTGATGGCCGATCTCGTGGGCAAGAATCTCCCGCGCGTAATCATCCAGACCCAGCGCGTGCACCTGCTCCAGATCCACCACCACACGCTGGTCGCGCAGGCGGATCATCGCGAAGCTTCCGGTCAATCCTTCCGCCGCCGCCTCGACCTGGCTTGCGCACAGGTACGGATCACGCAGCCGGGTAAAGCGGCTCCATGTCGCCAGCGCCTCCGGCCAGGCAGCACGCCAGTGCGGCAGCGGATCAGTGACAGGCGTCGGCACGTTCACGCCGCCCTCCGATGCCGTAGGGCGGGCACTGCCCGCCATCGGCGAAGCCGCACGCCAGCGCGGGCCATGCCCGCCCTACGCGCAAATCACCCGCAAGCGGGCTCCTACCGAGAATGGGTGGGGATATCGGGATGTTCTCCATCCCCGCAGGGACAGTGCGTTTCGACAAACCGTCGCAGGGCGGGCATTGCCCGCCGTCGGTGAAGCCGTACGCCAGCGCGGGCCATGCCCGCCCTACGTGCAAATAACCTGCAGGAGCCCGCTTGCGGGCGATGCCTTTCGCTCTTGCGCAAACCACATCGCCAGCAAGAGCATCGCCCGCAAGCGGGCTCCTGCCGAGAATGAGTGGGGATATCGGGATGTTCCCCATCCCCGCAGGGACAGCGCGTTTCGACAAACCGTCGTAGGGCGGGCATTGCCCGCCATCGGTGAAGCCGTACGCCAGCGCGGGCCATGCCCACCCTACGTGCAAATCACCTGCAGGAGCCCGCTTGCGGGCGATGCCTTTCGCTTTTGCGCGGACCACATCGCCAGCAAGAGCATCGTCCGCAAGCGGGCACCTACCGGGTCTGGGCGAAGGTATCGGCATGCCCCTCATCCCCGCAGGGACCGTGCGTTTCGACAAACCGTCGTAGGGCGGGCACTGCCCGCCATCGGTGAAGCCGCACGCCAGCGCGGGCCATGCCCGCCCTACGTGCAAATAACCTGCAGGAGCCCGCTTGCGGACGATGCCTTTCGCTCCTGCGCAAACCACGTCGCCAGCAAGAGCATCGTCCGCAAGCGAGCACCTATCGGGTCTGGGCGAAGGTATCGGCATGCCCCTCATCCCCGCGGAAACAACGCGATGGCGTGGGTGCAAGGCGAGGCCAGCGCCAGGGTGTGCGCATTGGCGAAAGCGCTGATGCAGCCTTCCGGCCATCCCAGCGCATCGACCCGCGCTTCGGGCGCACTCACCTCCCGAATCGACGCCGCCGCGAACTCCTCTGCACTGGCTGGCAGCAACACCGCGCCGCAGCGATCACCCAACAATAGAAAGTGTCGATCCGCGCTGCGCACCAGAAAGCCGTCATCGCCAACGCGCAGTTCCGGTGGCTGCGCAAACGGCCCGCCGAAACCGCTGAAAGTGCCGATCTGCACGCCAGTCGCGGGCAAGTCGTCGGCGCCGTGCCACGGGTTGGCCAGCAAGGTCTCGCGCAGGGTCGGCCAATCCGCATCCGCGCCCGCCTCAAGCGCCCGCAGGGCCAGCTTCGCGGGCAACGATTCTGCCGCCGCCAGCGCACCGCGACGGTAATGCGCCATGCCGGCACGCCAGGCCAGCAACTGCCCCAGCGCACGCAACTGCGCCAGATCCTCCACCTCGTCCGCCAGCGCCGCCATCCACCCCAGCCACGCATCCACCCGCACCTGCGGCCATTGCCCCAGCTGGATCACCGCATTGCCCAGCGCACCAAGCACCGCCTGCGGCTGATCCGCCAGCAACCGTGCATGCCGTGGCACCACTTCGCGCCACAGGCGATCCAGCCACGGCTGCCGCGCGGCAGGACCAACCAGATGCTGCGCCACCAGCTCCAGCGCCAGATCGCAGGCCGTCATCGCCAGCGCATGCACCCGTTCCGGCGCCACCGCTTCCGCCGCCTGCACCAGCCCGTCGACCGTGCCGCCGACGAAGGTGGCAAACGCGTCGGTATCGAAACCCGGATGCCTGCGCCGGGTCTCGGCCACCCGCGCATTCAGGCGACTGCGGCCCGCTGCGAGGCTGCTGGCAAGAGCGGCACTGATCGTCATCGCGAAGCGCGCAGCCAGTTCAGGTAGTTGGTGTAGCGCTGATGCAGGTACTTCAGCTTCAGCAGATCGTCGTACAGCGGCCCGTAAAGCTTGCGGCCCGCCGTCCGTTGTTCGACCAGATGCTCGATCTTCGACAGGCGCTTGCGCACCTCGTGCTCGTCCAGTCCGTCCAGTCCCTCGGCGAACTGTGCGGAAAGCTCGCCCACCGGATCGTCGCGGTCCAGGTCCAGCCGGTCGTACTCGGCATTGGAAAGGTCGAACAGATGCCGCAGCCAACCCAGCCGATCGCTGCGGAACGCGGCGTGCTCGGGCAGCGCGAAGAACGGCGCATCCGGATCCGGCTGCAGCTTGTCGTGCAGCACGAACGGCAGGATCTGGCGCAGATCCTCCAGCTCCACCTCGGCATTGCCGCGGAACCAGGCCATCGCCTTGGCGAACACCAGCAAGGTCATCAGGTTGCGCACCGACAGGCCGTTGCGGGTCTGGCAACCCAGATCCTTCAGCCGGTCGCGCCCGTTGTCGGCGGCGGTGAACTGGTGCCAGTCCGCACCCGACAGCCGCGCGGTGTCCTTGGTCATGTACTCGAACTGGCTGCCGGCGGTTTCCATCAGCTCGAACTGGCTGCTGAAAAATTCCAGCCGACGCCGCAACGCCTCCGGCATCGTCACCGCCAGAATCTGCTTGCCCGCCGCATCGATGTCCTCGGCGCTGAAGATGATCTCCGGCGGCATCATCTCCTCCGGCCGCACGCCGGATTCCACCCGCAGCAGCAGCTCGTCGAGAAAGCGCGGGTTGAACGACAACGCCTGCACGATCACGTCGATGCGGTCGCGCAACGCCTCGATCACCTGATAAGTGCCGCCGCCCTGATCATCATTCGCGGTGAGATACCAGGCCGACTCCGGGCACTCATAGACGTGGTCGAGCATCTCCGCATAGTTGTCGCTCATCACCGTCAGCAGCGCACTCTGCGTGCGCGTGGGGATGCGGTTGTACTCGTCGATGATCTTCACCCGCATGCCCAGCCAGCTGCGCCACGCGATGCGGATGTCGTCCATGCTCTGCGCCGAAGCCAGGTCCGCCGGCAGCGGATTGCCCAACAGGTCGGCCAGGGTCATCTGCGGATGGCCATGCTGCATCGCCCGCCGCACCTCCTTCACCGGATAGCCGGCCAGCACCCCCATCAGAATCGCGCTGGCCGTCTTGCCCCGCCCCGGCCCGCCCACGAACAGGCATTTGCGCCGGGTCGCGAAAGTCAGCAGCGGCAACAGGATGAAACTGGAATAGCTCTGCGCCGAAGGCAGCGTCAGCGTGCGCCGGCTGTCACCGACCGCAAACGTCGCCGCCGCCCCGTCGTTGTACTCGATGTCGTAATGCGGACTGATCACCGCATTGTTGACGATCCAGAAATAGGCCTGCCGCAACTTCTCATCCAGCGGCAACCCCGCCGCCTCGCCTTCATCCCCGGTCGAAAGCGGCCCCTCATAAAGACTCGCCACATCAAACTCACGCGTCGCCACCGGAACCGCACGAGGATTGGTCGGCGCCCTGGAGACGCGCTGGAAAAGCTTGAAGCCGGACATGCAGACCCCTGTGTCATCCCATGACGGCAACGGCGCCGTCCCTGATAGTCGTCAGCGATTCTGGCGCAAGTCCCCGATTCCGGCCACGCCACCACCGGACAAACCCGACACCATCAGCCACCAGCAAAGCCACATCAACAAACGGCACCAGCCGTTCCTCCCACGACACAGCGTGCATATCACCACTTTCGAGGCGATAAACCATACACACCACGTTTAGCGGGATACGCACACCCCCATGCCAACCGGCAGCGAACCCGATTGCCCTCGCAACAGCCTGTTCCGACGTGGGGTTTTTCTGCTTGACGCGCTTGGGTCGGCACCGCAGGATGTCTGCATATGCCCCGATTTGGGGTCTACTAAGCGTTAGGCCGCAGACGTGCCCTTAAAGCACCCCGTTATTTTCACGATTCTCTTGCTTGTTGTGCTACTTGGCGCGGGCATCGTCACATATGTTTATGGCTTGCCGCTGTTGCAAGATCCCCAGTTGGGTTGCCAGGTAGGTGGCGGTATCAGATCATTCGGATGTTCCACCTCATTCGGATACTTCATGGTCTGGGTTGGGATCGTTGCCGGCTTCGCAATCGGCATCATCTGGAGCAAATTCGGTCAGCAGTAACACGCGTTTGGCCTCGCCAAGTATGGGGCTACGGCCTAACAGTTCGTTCAAGGCGGACGGCTTTGCCGCCGCTTAACTCAGGCGTTAGGCCGCAGATGCGCACGCAAGCAAAACTCTCACCCTATCGCTGGCGGACCGCTCTGCGGCGGCATCTACCTTGGTTTCTCATCGATCTTGGTATCGCTGGTAAAGGCAGAGATTGCGAGGCTGCTGGGGGCCGGCATTCCTGGTACAACCTCGATGGTGTCAGTAGCGGTTGTTACCATTGCAAGGTGGTTCGGCAAGGGTGTCTCTGGGAAGGCGCCGATGCCTAACAGTTCGTTCAAGGCGGACGGCTGCGCCGCCGCTTAACTCAGGCGTTAGGTTTGCTCATGGAATTTGTCGCGACATTGACGGAAACCGCCGCAGCCGACACCGATGTTCTTCGGTCACTTGATCGCAATGGCGACCACTTCTCTAGGTTCCGCAACGTAGACTTTCTTCTCGTAGCATCGGACGCAGAAAAGGCCGCTCTCGTCGCGTCCTTTGTCAACGATCACAGCTACGGCAAGGCCATCCTGCAAGAGCCCTCCTCCGTTCTCGTCACTATCAACATGCCTGTCGAGCAACCCGTAGCTCTGTGTGTGTCGGGCTTTTTCACTTGTCTCGCACAGCTATTCGGCGTCGAGTACGATGGCTGGGGTTGTGTGGCGCAGGCGCAAACCTAACATCTCGTTCAAGGCGGACGGCTGCGCCGCCGCTTAACTCAAGCGTTAGGCGCCATGACCGAACAATACGAACGCGTCATTGAGCTTCTGGGTTACTACGATGGACCCCGCGAGGGCACGGCCTACTTCAATGGCCGGACATACTCATTCAAATCCCGCATGTTGGACGTTTACGGAGCAGACCAGACAGCCGATCTGTTTGATCTCACTCCATTGGAGAGCTCAGGTCCGCCCGTACTGGCGATGGCAGATTTTCGTAGAGTTGGTTCTGGCCCGTTGCTGCCTGGCGAGTGGCCGGTACTTGAGGTTCGATGGCGTCAAGTGCCTCGCACTGGC
>Ga0222419_100445_pt1 | contig 40548 bp, 29 predicted proteins | sample 1B20Ametagenome_FD_182474 | JGI IMG/M metagenome (GOLD analysis project Ga0222419, IMG submission 182474) | Enriched microbial communities from leaf-cutter ant dump, University of Wisconsin, Madison, United States - 1B20A (version 2) | ecosystem: Environmental > Terrestrial > Nest > Insects nest...
GTGCAAAGCGATTCTTCGAGGAAGGGTCCAACATCACATAACAATGCATTCACGCATCGCAGCCTGGTGGCTACTCGGTCGCCGAGAGGCATTTCGAAGGAGCGGATTCAGGCGACAACCCTGCGAATCTAACCGCGCCGCGGCCGCCCCCGTTGGGGGCTTAAGGTTCTCGGGTTCGTGAATGCGGGAACGTTAGCTGAAATACACGAAAAACAAAATACCGGCTTTCGCCGGTTCAATGATTGTACTCTTCTTGTTTCAATGCTTTTTTAACAACCATACGAATGAATGCACTTTTTGATAAGCCGTTTTCGTCAGCCAGGTGTGATATAGCCTGGTTCTCCGCAGGTGAAAGTCGAATCGTAATGACATCAGATTTTCTTTTTGGCAATAGAACTTCTTTTTCATCAAGATTCACTATTGGGTCGTACTTTTCTTTATCATATTTTTCATGTTCCTTAAGTAGTTCTTCTTCAGACATTTTTGTATTGTTGTGTAGTTCTTCAGGAGAGAATACAGTGATTTTTTGACGTTGTTTACTCATCGCGGAGCACCTCACTTTCCATGTAGTAAATTTTCTGAAGTATTTGATCCGCCCAATACGAGGTAATGATGTATAAGTGCCCATTGTCGAATAGGCGAGCAACAATGAACAAGATATGGGAATCAGATGATTCGCACAGTATTTCAAACAATATACCTTTTGAGATTGAATGATTTGGAACCTTATCTGCTTGTTTTGCTCTAAGAACGATTCGGTATGGATCGCCCAACGCATCATAAAGATCATCTCGGTAAACCTTGTGCTTTGCATGAAGTTTATCCTCAATGTTTGGAGCAAGAATAACAGTACCATTAAAAATTCGATTGAAATCATCATTATTGATGCGATTCGGAGCCAATGGGACACCTCGATAAAAATAGTCTTTCCAATTGTAGTCGTTTGTAATACATTTAGTATAAACAATTTTTCTTGCAAGCACAATCGAAGAAGTCGCGTACTTCAGCTAACAATGCATTCACGCGGCGGGCCTTACGGCCCTTGGTCGCCGAGAGGCATTTCGAGGAAGCATATTCAGGCGACAACCCTGCGAACCTAACCGCGTCGCGGCCGCCCCCGTTGGGGGCTTAAGGTTCTCGGGTTCGTGAATGCGGGAACGTTATACGAAACACCTAGAAAAGAGGACAAGTATGAGAATCCTTAAGTATATTTTATTACTTCTAATTTTATCTTTACTTACAATCAAGATAGGATATGAAGTTTTCAATAGATTAGATGCTGAACTATTTAGCCACTCAGCTGTCCCTGTTAAATATTCCCTTGCGTTTATCATATTACTTATTGGAATTGGTTTTATTCTAGGAATATTAATTAACAGTTCAACAAAGATAAGCAAATTAATAATTGTTTGGCCAGTTGTCCATATTATTATCATCTTATGCTTATTAATGATTGGTCTAGTAGGGGGACTTCTTTTGGGAATAGTATTATATTCCATTGTTATGTTGCCCATAAACTTAATTGGTGAAAGTATTTCTCTGGGGTTTCAGATAAAAAAACTACACTCTTCAAATAAAGAAAGATTACAAATAATAGGATTCAGTATAATAAATGCAGTCATTATTATTTTGATTTTTTATGGTATTTCTAGAGAGTATCTTGCAAATCTTTTTTTGTGAGTAATTCAAGAAGCCTAGGTGCTTCGTATAACAATGCATTCACGCGGCGGGCCTTACGGCCCTGGGTCGCCAGAGGCATTTCGAGGAAGATTATTCAGGCGACAACCCTGCGAACCTAACCGCGTCACGGTCGCCCCCGTTGGGGGCTTAAGGTTCTCGGGTTCGTGAATGCGGGAACGTTATGCGAAATTCATGGAAACCCAAGATCAAAAGCAACAAATGATGAAGACAACATTCTATATCCGTGTTATAAAAAGGTAATGCATAGACTACCTTTATCATTTCAGCTGATTTTGGTACTTGAAGAACACGATCTGCCTGCGGCGGCTAAAGCTGTAAAAAGTTATTCATCCAAAAGCCAGCATTAGATATCTGCCGGTAAATGCCCTATTTATATAAATCGCCTTCGGCAGAGGAAACCCAAAGAGCAAAAGATGATGTTTCTGGAAATTGGCTTTCATCTTGCATGCAGCGCCTTTATATACTTATAGGAAAACAACCTGATGCTCTATAAAGTTTAAATTGGAAAGTCTCAATCTACATGAATTTGAAAAACAAGATTGACGAGAGTAAATTCGAGGAAGCCATGAACATCGCATAACAATGCATTCACGCAGCGGAGCCTTACGGCTCCTTGGTCCACCCAGGAGCGTATTCAGGCGACACCCCTGCGAACCTAACCGCATCGCGGCCGCCCCCGTTGGAGGCTTAAGGTTCTCGGGTTCGTGAATGCGGGAACGTTATGTGAAATCCCAGCAAACCTTAAAAAATCAAGAGGTGATCCATATGCCAACTGCAACTGATAAAAAGCTAAAAACATTAGGAATCGAACTCCCTATTGCAAGTAACCCAGCAGCAAAATATTCAAATTATGTAACTGTCAACGGCCTAATGTTTGTATCCGGAAAGGGTCCAAGCGGAAATCCTAAAGGAAAACTCGGGAATGATTTTACGACTGAACAAGGATATCAATTTGCTAGACTTGTAGGAATCGAAGTGCTGGCTGTTTTGAAGGACGCATTAGGCTCATTAGATAAGGTGAAGAGAGTAGTAAAAGTACAAGGATTTGTTAATGCAGATCCAATGTTTGAAGAACATCATAAAGTTCTTAATGGATTTTCTGATTTAATGATTGACGTATTTGAAGATAAAGGTGGGCATGCCCGATCAGTATTCGGTGCTGTTTCAGTAAGGGATAATCTTCCTATCATTGTAGATTCAATTTTTGAAGTTGAAGAATAGCAAAGGACAGTAAAGCCCTTTTAGCAAACGCTTCGATGGCTGGGACGTCACATAACACCGCATTCACGCATCGCAGCCTTACGGCTGCTCGGTCGCCGAGAGGCATTTCAAAGAAGTAGATTCAGGCGACAACCTTGCGAACCTAACCGCGTCGCGGCCGCCCCCGTTGGGGCTTAAGGTTCTCGGGTTCGTGAATGCGGGAACGTTATATGAAATTCCATTAAAAACGGGAGGAAAGAAATCATGACTACAAGAAAACGATATGTAGCATTTTTAGACATACTTGGCTTCAAATCAATTTTGAAGAACGTTGGGAGTGCTGATTCATTAGGGGTTCAAATGTCTGAATTGTTGCAAGCCTCAATTCTTTCAGCTTTGACAGGAAAAACAGCAAACGTAGATATTAATCAGAATTTAGATGTACGTACTGATATCAGAGTTTATCAATTTTCTGATGCAATAATTCTTTATACCGAGGAGGACAAAGATGAATCATTATATAAAGTTATAGTTGTTCTAAATCTATTGTTTGCTCAATCTATATTACGAGGATTACCTCTAAGGGGTGCTCTTACGTTTGGTGATCTATATGTTAATGGAAGTATAATTGTTGGCGAACCCATGGTTAAAGCTTCTGAACTTGAGGGAAGACAAGAATGGTCAGGCTTAATTGTTGATTGCAAAATTAATTCATCATTACTAAGTAAATTAAAGGATGAGAGACTTGTAACAAATTGGGATGTAGCATTAAAGAAATTAGATGATAAACAAAAAATCGAGTTGGAACGGCGTCTTGTTCTAAACTGGCCACAATACTGTGGAATAAGAGTATCAAGTCTTGAGGAATTCGAAGAATCGATGGCAAGATTTTCAGGAAAATCGAATAAAGAAGAACACTTAGATAAGAGAAACAGAACAATAGACTTTTTCAAAAAGAACCTTGGCACAAAGCCTTTACCTGGATTTCAATTTGATGCAGGGAAATTAGTGCTTTCGGCTACAGGGACATTAACAATTAAGAATGATTAATCGGAGGAGAATGGAACTTCGTCTAACACTGCATTCACGCGTCGGGCCTTACGGCCCTGGGTCGCCAGAGGTATTTCGGGAAGCGGAATCAGGCGACAACCCTGCGAACCTAACCGCGTCGCGGCCGCCCCCGTTGGGGGCTTAAGGTTCTCGGGTTCGTGAATGCGGGAACGTTACATGAAACACCTAGAAAAGAGGACAAATATGAGAATCTTTAATTATATATTATTACTTCTGATTTTATCTTTACTAACAATCAAGATAGGATATGAAGTTTTCAATAGATTAGATGCTAAACTATTTAGCCACTCAGCTGTCCCTGTTAAATATTCCCTTGCGTTTATCATATTACTTATTGGAATTGGTTTTATTCTAGGAATATTAATTAACAGTTCAACAAAGATAAGCAAATTAATAATTGTTTGGCCAGTTGTCCATATTATTATCATCTTATGCTTATTAATGATTGGTCTAGTAGGGGGACTTCTTTTGGGAATAGTATTATATTCCATTGTTATGTTGCCCATAAACTTAATTGGTGAAAGTATTTCTCTGGGGTTTCAGATAAAAAAACTACACTCTTCAAATAAAGAAAGATTACAAATAATAGGATTCAGTATAATAAATGCAGTCATTATTATTTTGATTTTTTATGGTATTTCTAGAGAGTATCTTGCAAATCTTTTTTTGTGAGTAATTCAAGAAGCCTAGGTGCTTCGTACAACGCATTCACGCGGCGGGCCTTACGGCCCTGGGTCGCCAGAGGTATTTCGGGAAGCGGAATCAGGCGACAACCCTGCGAACCTAACCGCGTCGTGGCCGCCCCCGTTGGGGGCTTAAGGTTCTCGGGTTCGTGAATGCGGGAACGTTATCTGAAAGCCCCCAAGAGCTGAAAACAGAACAGGCATATTTCCAAATACTTCATAGTATTGTAAAATAAAATTAAACAAAATGAATTGAGGGGATATATGTGTTGCAACCCTATATGATTGATCTTTAGGTAACATACTCATATGCCTTAGGGCAAATCTAATGTATGTGCCAGGGATCAGGATGTTTGACTTGAACGAATTGTATGATTGGGAAGAAGAAATCTTACTGAAGATTTATACCGGTATCATTGGAAAAGGAATTGCAATAGAGATCCAAGAAGAATGAAAAGGTATTATTATAGAAAACATAGGGGCTCTAAGTATTTGTCAGGGATTTGACTCAAAGAAAATTAAGAAGAAAATTAAAAATTGTAATTGATTGTGAGGTTTATTATAAGCCAGTACCCCACGATTATAAGACATATGGCTGGATAACTTGGTAAGAAGGGAGAATAATTTCTCTCTTTCTTTGTTTGAATGGATCTTGTGAGCTAATCAATGAAGTGGGGGCCATCAGATAACACTGCATTCACGCATCGCAGCCTGGTGGTTGCTCGGTCGCCAAGAAGAAATTCGAGGGAAGCTAACTCAGGCGACAACCCTGCGAACCTAACCGCGTCGCGGCCGCCCCGTTGGGGCTTAAGATTCTCGGGTTCGTGAATGCGGGAACGTTATCTGAAAGAGTTGCTAAACAATTAGTGAGGGGAAATCCAATGGAGAGTGTATTAATAACAGGTGCCAATCGAGGGCTAGGCCTCGAATTGCAGAAGGTCTTTTTTTTAAGTTCTTTTAATACGTTTCCGGTAGTTCGAACCGAAGAAGCAGCAGAACAATTAAGAATGCAATTTACTTCAAGGTGTTATCCAATAGTTGCGGATTTAACAAGTGATAAATCTATAGAAACAATCAAAATGAATTTAGAAAAAAGCGCTCATTCTCTTGATGTTGTGATTAATAATGCAGGCATATCAGGATCTGAATATTTGATAGAAATTGTCAGAACAGAAGAGGTAAATAATCTATTCAATATGCATTGTTTGGGACCGATCAGAACAGTTCAAGCATGCATTCCGCATTTAAGGAAATCAATTAATCCAAGAATCATTAATGTCTCATCAAGGCTAGGTTCATTAACTCGAATGGCATCAGGAGAGTTTATTGATCGAAGATTTTCATATTCATATCGGATGGCTAAGGCAGCTCAAAATATGTTTACAATATGTCTTGGTCAAGAATTAGTGAAGGACAACATTACTGTTTGTGCGATTCATCCAGGGCAGTTGTTAACCAGAGGACGGTCAACTGATGCAGATACAGATCCAGCGACTGCTGCAGAGAATATATATAAATGGATAAGGGGAATTGACATAAATAGCACAGGACTTTTTGTACAACCCTTAGTTCAAAATATGCCTTGGTAGTAATTCGAAGATGGCAACTCCTTCAGATAACAATGCATTCACGCATCGCAGCCTTACGGCTGCTCGGTCGCCGAGAGGCAATTTCGAAGGAGTGGATTCAGGCGACAACCCTGCGAACCTAACCGCGCTGCGGTCGCCCCGTCGGGGGCTTAAGGTTCTCGGGTTCGTGAATGCGGGAACGTTATCTGAAATCCGCGTAAATCTAAAAAAAGGATGTATGTATTATGCACTTTATTGAATTAAAAAAGCTCTCTAAAGATCAAGTTTTACATATTTTCAATATAGCTAAAAAGTTAAAAAAGAAGCCAGCGAATAATGCTTTTATAGGAAAAACATTTCTACTGTTTTTTCCTGAAACAAGTATTAGGACCAGAATTACTTTTGAGAAGGGAATTAAAAATATGGGTGGGGAGTGTATATTATTCCCTCCAGAAACACTTGAAAAAAGAGAAGATCCTATTGATGTAATGAAATACATAGGTAATTGGGTAGATGCTGTAATCATTAGACATCCCAATATATCAATTCTTAAAGAATTAGCTTTTTATGAGTCAATTCCTGTCTTGAATGCAATGACCGAACACAATCATCCTTGTGAAATAATTTCAGATCTTTTTTCAATTTCTGAAATTAGAGAGAATTATAGCAAATTGGTTTATACATTTGTCGGCCCAGCAAATAATATATCAAGATCGTGGACAGAAATTTCTGAAATAATGAATCTTAATTTTAATCATGTATGTACGAAAAGCAATGCAATCAAAGAAAACAATTCAAATTATAGATTTACTACAAATCTTGAGGATACATTGATCGGGAGTGACATAGTACTAACAGATTCCCTTCCAAATGAATATCTAACAACTGAATATTTATCACAGTACCAAATTACTTTAGAAAGAATGAATTCTTGTAAGAATGAAGCATTGTTAATTCCTTGCCCTCCATTCTTTAGAAATGAAGAAGTGACTAATGATGTGATTAATTCAGAATATTTTGTTGGGCATTCATTTAAAACGAACTTACTATATGTCCAACAGGCAATTATTGCATTCTGCCTAGGAATAGAGATTTGAAAGAAGATTCGAAGAAGCCGCGGACATCATATAACACTGCATTCACGCGGCGCAGCCTTACGGCTGCTTGGTCGCCGAGAGGCATTTCGAGGAAGATTATTCAGGCGACAACCCTGCGAACCTAACCGCGTCGCGGCCGCCCCCGTTGGGGGCTTAAGGTTCTCGGGTTCGTGAATGCGGGAACGTTATATGAAATCATATGTGAAAAAATTAGGAGGTTTAACATGGAAGATAATAATATTTCCATCACTCTTGCAAAAAGTGCTGAGTCAGAAATGATCATTAAAATACTGAAGGATGCTGCAGCTTGGCTTCATTCAATAAATGTAGACCAGTGGGGTTATCTCCGAAATGGAGGAGAAGATGATGAAATTTGTGAAGGAATTAATAACGAAAATACATATTTAGCAAGAATGAATAGTAAGATCGTGGGCACATTTACTTTGTATGAAAAACAGGGAGAATGGGATAAATATATCTGGGGAAATGTTCCAGACAACGCTTTATACTTACATCGAATTGCAACTATTCGGGAGGAGAAGTATAGAGGTCTGGGAACTGAGTTAATTAAATGGATTGAAAGAGAATGTAAAGTACTAGAAAAGAAATTCATACGACTTGATTGTGTAGCCTTTAATGAAAGATTAAATAATTATTATTTAAGTGCTGGTTTCAAACAGATCGGTATTAACCACGATCATTGCAGGTATGAAAAGAAGTTTTTATAGGGTTATTCTAAGAAGACATATGACTTCATATAACAACGCATTCACGCATCGCAGCCTTACGGCTACTCGGTCGCCGGGAGGCATTTCGGGGGAGTTGATTCAGGCGACAACCCTGCGAACCTAACCGCGTCGCGGCCGCCCCGTTGGGGCTTAAGGTTCTCGGGTTTGTGAATGCGGGAACGTTATATGAAATTGCTGAAAGTTCATACTTTAAGAAATATCAAGGGAGTAGATAAAAATCGAAAAAATCGGTATGACAGATAAAGAATTGTTGTTCTTGAAGAAATGGTCTCGAATTAGGAAGAAGGGAAGATTAAAATATGTTATTACTAGAGGTTTTACTCTAGGGTTACTATTATTCTCGATCTGGTTGATCATAACAATAATAGAAATTAGCATGTCAGAGTTCGAAAAAACACTCTACTTTGAGCAGTTATCAAATTTTATTGAGAAGTGTGTTATATGGTTTATATGTCAAATGGCATTGGGATTCATATTGGCAAATGGAATGTGGAAGCGTAAAGAAGAAAAGATGGAATATCTATCATAGTGAGTGAAAATAATGACTAATTGAAGTATTTCATAGAAGTCAGCAACATCATATAACAATGCATTCACGCGGCGGGCCTTACGGCCCTGGGTCGCCAAGAGGAAATTCGAGGAAGCGGATTCAGGCGACAACCCTGCGAACCTAACCGCGTCGCGGCCGCCCCCGTTGGGGCTTAAGGTTCTCGGGTTCGTTAATGCGGGAACGTTATATGAAAGTGACGAAATTCGTTAATTGCGGGAGAGATCAATGATGCCAATTTGTATAAACCAAAAGGTGATGTATTTGAAGAACTATTAGACCTCACTGAAGAACAAGCAGGCCAAATTAACTTGGACTACCCAATTACTCACGCATTTGTCGTCGCTAAAAATAAAAATGGATTTTTCTTTTGTTCAATAGCTGGAAGAACAATTGGGAGCTGGCTGGAGGAATACTTGAACCAGGTGAAACATTGAGAGAATGTGCAATCAGGGAGATGTTTGAAGAAACGAATCAATCGCCTGTTAGAATCGAATTTAAAGGATTAATGAAGTTCAAATTAGGGACAGGAAAGAATGAATATGGGGGTCTTTTCATCGCAGATATAGAAGAGGAAAGACCTTTTCAACTAAACGAAGAAGCAAACAAGATCATCTCATCCTTATCGCGTGTTGCGCCGAAACGGGAAACCGCTAGGTGAAGTGTACACAGAGCACCATGCAGGCCATAGGGAGACGTACTTCCTGAAGCTGAGGAAATCTATTGCCAGCTTCAAAGTCTGGTGCAAAGAAAACCGGGACAAGCGGCTGAGACGACTATTTCCGAAGTTAAACGCCAAACTGCGAGGTTACTACAACTACTACGGGGTCATCGGGAACTATGCGAGCCTGTGGGACTTCTACACCCAAGCGATGAAAACCCTGTACAAGTGGCTAAACCGAAGAAGCCAGCGTCGCAGCTTCAACCAAGCTACATTTACGTCCTTCCTGAAAAGGTATGGCGTGGAGCGACCGCGCATAGTAGAATCCAAACATGCCCAACTTCATTTTGACTTCTAAAGCCGGAAGTACGGAAGCGAGTATCTTTGAAGGGTCCGGTGCGGGAAATCCGCACGCCGGGATCTGTGTGGGGGGCGTCGGGTAACCGACGTCTCTACCGTGACAGCGCAATTCCTGTAAGATCGATAAAACCATAAAAAACAAAAACGAGGATCTCAATGATAAATTTGGAAGGCCATAGTGATTTTTCTGAAGTTCAATTATTATTGTCTGAATGTATGTGGCCAGATGAGGATAGAATTTCTAAAGAAATAAATTTGTACAGATCAGATGATTCTAGAGAATTATTCGGTCGATTCATTGATGAAGAACTGGTTGGTTTGATAGGAATAATTCACAATTCAATAGAAGAAGTTGAGTTGAAGCATATTGCCGTTCGATCTGACTATAGGAAACAAGGAATAGGCCGCTATATGATTTATGAATGTTTAAAAGACGATAGAATACGTAAGATGACAGCAGAAACTGATAAAGAAGCAGTCGATTTTTATATGAATATTGGATTTCAGATTAGGAACTTAGGGGAGAAATATCCTGGAGTTGAAAGATTTAAATGTATTTATACGAAAGAAGAAAAATAGACTTGAATGTAATTTCAAGATGACAGGAACTTCGCTTAACATCGCATTCACGCATCGCAGCCTTACGGCTGCTCGGTCGCCGAGAGGCATTTCGGGGAAGTGGACTCAGGCGACAACCCTGCGAACCTGACCGCGTTGCGGCCACCCCGTTGGGGGCTTAAGGTTCTCGGGTTCGTGAATGCGGGAGCGTTGCAGGAAATCAGTGAAAGGTATTAAATTCATAAAAGACTTAATAATTTAAATTTGCTTAATATTCAGGAGAAAGGATGGTATGCTTCGTGAAAATATTAATAATTGGAGGCACAAATTTTATAGGGCCGAATGTTGTTAAACAACTCAACTCTATGGGGAATCATGAAATAGTGTTATTCCATAGAGGACAGGTGGTTTGTGAATTACCAAGTGTAAAACATATTTATGGAAATAAGATGCAAATGGATCGATTTAAAGATGATTTTAAGAAATTAATGCCTGATATAGTTGTCGATATGATTGCACAAAAAGAAGATCGCGTTTATGGTACGAAAATATTCAAAGTTATGTGGGAAGGTACAATGTTGAACGCAGCACTATGGAGCTATGGTGCGGACTTCGCCTGCGACGATGACACGGTTGCCGAGGGCTATCTGGATTCGCAGGTTTTCATCGAATACGCAACCAAAGTGCAAGGCATCGTCAAGGATGGAGACATATTTAGTATTAGATGCATCCGAAGTCGTATGGGACGCAGTTTTAAATTACTTTTGAAAGTAATTCAATGATGGCTCGTACTTCATCTAACGGTTCGGATACTTTGCGCAGGTACTCAGAAAAAGATCATCGAAGCAAGCTCGTAAGAACGGTTAGAATTAGATCTCATTCAACAAGTTTGTAAGCAATTGAGAGGAGACACTGAATTTTTATAACAATGTAGAATGAAGAGGAACTTCCGGATAGGCCGATTCGTTCTCTTCAATTCGCCGGCGCATCCTTTCTGCACATTTCAAGCTTAAACGAACAGCCTATGTCTCATCGGGAGTGCAAGTTGTTCGTTTGTTGGGATTGTTGCCTGGAATGTTTGAACTGAACAAATTATGTTCACATCCAAGCCTAAATCATGTACAATAATAGGAGGGCGACACAACTCTTTCATTTTTGAACCGGGGGACGGGTATGTCGGAAAGTATGAACGATCGGCATGATGCAATCGTCAGGTTATTGCACAAGAATGGTGAAGTCAAGATTGCCGAGCTGCAGAATCTATTCTCCGTGACCGGCATGACGCTCCGTAGAGATCTTGAGAAGCTTGAGCAGCAAGGCGCGCTGAAGCGCACTTATGGCGGCGCCATACTGGCCGCAAGCGAGGTTGCGCTTCCCGAGCGCGCGACGGTCCATATTCGCGAGAAGGAAAGAATCGGTCAGGCCGCCGCGAAGCTCGTCATGCCGGGCGATTCCATCTTTATCGACAGCGGGTCCACCACGCTGCAAATCGCCCGCGCGCTTCCGGACAAAGCTCCTGTGACCGTGGTGACCAATGCCATCCATATTGCGGCAGTCTTGTCCGAGAAGAAAATATCGACCATCGTCATCGGGGGCGTATTGCTGGATACGACGAACGCGATGGCCGGCACGACGGCGGTGGAGTCGATCGCCAAGCTGGCATTCGACAAGGTGTTCCTGGGCACGACAGGACTTGGCTTCCTGCACGGCTTCAGCAACTCCAATATGCTGGAGGCGGACATTAAGCGGGCGGCGATCCGGCAGGCGAAGCAAGCCTGCATCGTCATGGACCATGCCAAATTCGGCCAGAATGCGCTGTTTTCCTTCGCCGCGCTGCACGAGGCGCATGCGATTATAACAGATGCGCCGCCTGCCGGGGAGTGGATCGCAGCTCTGCAAGCGGCGGATACCGTATTGATCGTTGCCTGACGCTTGATCCCCCATTCGCCGGATGTCCGGCGGCGCATGGGGATCGATGGCTACATGGCGGCAACCGCCTGCGAAAGCTTCTTGTATCGCTCATATTGCTCCGTATACAGCGGCTGGTTCGCCCGGTTGGGTTCGAAGACGCGAACCGGCTTGACGAGCGTCTTCACCGCTTCCTCATAGGAACGATAAACTCCCGAAGCTTTACCCGCCAAAATGATATTCCCCATGGTCCCCGCTTCGTTCACATTCAATCGTTCAATCGGCATGTTCATGATGTCTGCCTTGATTTGCAGCCACAGATCGGATTTCGCGCCGCCGCCGACCGCCCGCAGCGAATGTACGGGGATGCCGGCTTCCTTGAGGCATTCCAGGTTGTACCGCATCTCGTACGTAATGCCTTCCATCAATGCCCGGTAGAGCTGGGACGCACGCGTATTCAGCGTGAAGCCGTATACCGTTCCCTTGGCATCGGGATTCATGGAAGGGGTGCCGGAGCCGGCAAAGTGCGGGATGACCAGCAAATCCGTCGGGTCCGCCGCTGCCGCAGCGTTCAAATAATCGTATACGGACACGCCTTGCTTGCGGGCTTCTTCCTGGGCGTATTGTCCGAAGTTGTCCCGGTACCAGCGGAGAAGCGAGCCGCCCGTGAAGTTGAACGCATAGGTCAAATACAGGCCGTCGATCACATGCGGCGCACAATTGTACTGATATTTCAACATCTCGGGTCCCAGGCGCGGCGCAGCGTAGGCCGGCGTAATACATTCCACGGTTCCCATGCCGTCGACCGCCTGATGGCTGGAGAGAATGCCTGCTCCGAGAGCCGCGCAGGCCTGGTCGTGTCCGCCCATGACAACCAGCGTTGCCGCGGGCAGCCCGAGAGCGGCCGCGACCGGCTTGCGAACTTCTCCGATCGGCACGCCCGATGGCAACAGGTCCGGAAACTTCTCCATGTCGATATCCGCAGCCTTGAACATATCGGTATCCCAGCGCTTGCCGGCGATGTTCAGCGCCATCGTCCGGGAAGCCAGGGAGTAATCGGTCGCACAGTTCCCGGTGAGCCGATAGGCGATGAAATCGCCGAACAACATGAACTTCCATACGCGCTTGTACAGGTCGGGTTGGCACTGCTTGATCCACATGACCTTCGGGAGCGTGAACATCGCATGCAGCGGCACACCGGTGATTGCCATCGTGCGGGCATTGCCGACGATCCGCTCCAGCGCCGCCGCCTGCTCCCGGCCTCTCGGATCCATGTACAAGATCGCATTGCTCATGACGCGGCCGTCGGCATCGACCGGCACCACGGATTCGCCGAGCGACGACAGGCTGAGCGCCCGAACCGGGGCGCCGGGAGGAGCGGCTGCAACCGCTTCGGCGATGACCCGTTGCGCGGCTTCCCACACATGCAGCGGGTTCAGTTCATAGGTCCCGGCCCCGGATTGTTCCATCGCATACTCCCTGTAGGAAGCAGACAGCAGAAGGCCGTCTTCGTGAAACAGGGAAGCCTTGCAGCCGGTTGTGCCGATATCCAGTCCCATCAGTGACACGTATCATCCCTCCTCGAATAAAAGTGCGTTTATGTTCATTATAAACAAAATTCGGAATAATGTAAGATGTATCTTGAAATTATGTTTAATTTGGACTAGTATTATGTTTACAATGAACATTAAATAATTGAAGATAATGTTCGGAAAGGCGGATTACAACGATGACAAGATCGGCCATGAGCGAGATGCTGCAGGACGCCTCCCGCAGAGGGTACGCCGTACCTTGTTTTAATGCCATCAATCTGGATATGATTCGCGGGATCATTGAAGCAGCCGAAGCGGAGCATTCTCCTGTCATTCTGTGCCATGCGGAAATTCATTTCAAGTATACTCCGCTTGAACAGATTGCGCCCCTGATGGTAGATGCCATGAACAGGGCCAAGGTTCCGGTCGGCATCCTGCTGGATCACGGCAAGAGTTTCCCGGCCGTGATGAACGCGATGCATCTGGGTTTCAACGCCATTATGTTCGACGGATCGGAATACGACTATGAAGAGAATGTGCGTCTGACGTCAGAGGTTGTCAGAATCGCGAAGACGCTCGGCGTATCCGTGGAGGGCGAATTGGGCTATGTGACGCGCCCCAGAAGCGGCGGAGCGGAGGGCGAGGACGACGATGCCGTTATCGATGACACCTCCCATTATACCGATCCGCAGCAAGCGGGAGAATTCGTGGAACGAACCGGGATTGACGCGCTGGCAGCGGCGTTCGGGACGGTGCATGGCGTGTATTTGAAGAAGCCTGAGCTTGATCTGGCGCGCTTGGAGAAGATCCGCGCCGCCGCCGGTGTACCGATCGTGATGCACGGCGGATCGGGATTGTCCGACGAGGACTTCGGCCATTCAATCGATAAAGGCGTGGCCAAGATCAATTATTACACAGGAATGGCGCTGAAGGTGATGGAGCGCGCGAAGGAACGGCTCCTCCGGACGGAGGAACGCGTATTCTATCACGAATTCATGAGGAACGTGATTCGCGATATCAGCGAAGACGCCGGACAGATCATGCGCAAATTTCGCAGCAGCGGCAAGGCGTAATACCGTACGGATATGTTATCGAAAGGAGGGCAAACGTTGAGGCTGTATGGCAGGGATTGGAGCCGTCGCGAGTTGGAAGCGAGAGTAGGGCGGATCGGGCAGATCGGCGGCGTCGAGCGGTTCCGATGGACGGAGGGGCCGGAGGCGGGATCCCAAACCTTGCGGGTACGAACCGGATCCGGCCTGTCCTATTGGGTAACGCCGGATAAGGGAATGGACATCTCGCTGGCCGAAATGCACGGGGCGCCTGTCAGTTGGCAAGCGGGGAATGGAGAACCTCATCCTGCCTGCTATGATCAGCGTGGGACGGAGTGGCTCCGCACCGCTTCCGGCGGATTGTTGATGACATGCGGGCTGACGCAGGCGGGTGCGCCCGGGAAGGATGCGGAAGGAGATTACGGCCTGCATGGTCGCATTCACCATACGCCGGCCCGTCAAGTGTCGGGCGCGGCGGAGTGGAAAGCCGACGAGTACGTCATGAAGCTGCGCGGCGTCGTGGAAGAGACCTCGATCTTCGGCGCAAGTTTGCGTCTTACCCGCAACATCGTCAGCCGGCTTGGCGAGAATCGCATCACGATACAAGACACTGTAGAAAATAACGGATTTCGCGCGTCTCCCCACATGATGCTCTATCACTTCAATTTCGGGTTTCCGCTGATGAACGAGGACACGACGGTGGAGATTCCGCCGGGAGCAAGCTCGTCGCGCGATCCCGATATGGACATCGGCAGAATCGGCGATTGGCAGCCGCCCGATCCGTCGCATAAGGAACAGGTGTATTATCATGAGCCGGCCGCCGGCGCCGGCCGTTGTTGCGCGAGAATCCACAGCCCGTCTTTTCCGGCGCGCGGATCGGACCCGGAATCTGCGCAGCAATCCCAAGGGCTCACGGTTGAGCTTGCGTGGGATGCGGCGACGCTGCCAAGGCTTGTCCAATGGCGCATGCCGGGCGCCGGAGAGTACGTGCTCGGTCTGGAACCGTCCAATTGCTGGACCCGGGGCAGGGCGGCCGAGCGGGCCAACGGTACGCTCCGTATGCTGGAGCCCGGTGAATCCGTCCATTATCGCATTGATTTGAAATTCAATTCCAATACCCAAGGAGGATAACAGCATGCTGCAAACAAAGCCTTATACGTTCTGGTTCGTTACCGGAAGCCAGGGGTTGTATGGCGACGACGTGTTGTCGCAAGTTGAAGCGAACGCCAAACAGTTGGCGGCAGAACTCGATCAAGACGCCGCACTCCCTTACTCCCTGCGTTTCAAGGCGGTTGTGACAACCCCCGACGCTATCCGCCGCGTATGCCTGGAAGCAAATTCGGATGAGAGCTGCGCAGGCATTATTGCCTGGATGCATACATTCTCGCCGGCCAAGATGTGGATATCCGGCCTGACTCTGCTGCACAAGCCGCTGCTGCACTTCCATACGCAGTTCAATGTCGAGATACCATGGGACACGATCGACATGGACTTCATGAATCTGAACCAATCGGCGCATGGAGATCGGGAATTCGGCTTTATTGGCGCACGCTTGGGCATCGTTCGCAAGATCGTTGCCGGTCATTGGCAGGACGCCGAGGTGCGCGCGCGGATCGGCTCCTGGATGAGAACGGCGGCGGCCTGCACGGAGAGCCAAACGATGAAAATCGCCCGCTTCGGCGATAATATGCGCGGTGTCGCAGTGACGGAAGGCGACAAGGTCGAGGGGCAAATCCGCTTCGGCTGGTCGGTGGACGGATATCCGGCAGGGGATCTTGCCGAATTCGTGCAGGCTGTTGCGGACGCACAAGTAGACGAGTTAATGGACGAATACGCCGAGCTGTACGACTTCACAGCCGGTGGAAGAGCCGCGAGCGCAGAGCGGGACGCCATTCGCGAACAAGCCCGCATCGAGCTTGGGCTGAAGACGTTCCTGGCGGAAGGCGGGTACGGCGCTTTCGTCACCAGCTTTCAAGATTTGCACGGGCTGAAGCAATTGCCCGGCTTGGCCGCGCAGCGTCTGATGGCTGCCGGTTACGGCTTCGGCGCTGAAGGAGACTGGAAGACGGCTGCGCTCGTGCGGCTGATGAAAGTGATGGCCGACAACAAGGGCACGTCGTTCATGGAAGATTACACTTATCATATGCAGAGCGGCAACCAGCTTGTACTGGGCTCGCATATGCTGGAGATCTGTCCGACGCTTGCCGCGGACAAACCGCGGATCGAAGTGCATCCGCTCTTCGTCGGCGGCAAGGCGGACCCGGCCCGCCTGATCTTCAACGGGGCGACAGGCCGCGCTATTAACGCTACCCTGGTCGACCTTGGAGATCGCTTCCGCCTGATCGTGAACGAAGTCGAGGCGGTTGAAAATCCGAATGAAATGCCGAACTTGCCGGTCGCACGCGTGCTATGGAAGCCCGAGCCGTCCCTTGCCGCTGCGGCTGAAGCCTGGATTCTGGCGGGCGGCGCCCACCATTTCGGCTTTTCCTATCATGTGTCCAGCGAGCAAATGGCGGATTGGGCCAAGCTGGCAGGCATCGAATGCGTTGTGATTCGGTCGTCGACCTCCGCGGTAAATTTGGAGAACGAGCTGCGCTGGAATGATTTGTATTACCGCTTGAATCATAGATAATCGCTTGGAGGATATGGCAATGACAGGTAAACCGCGCCTGAACCGGATGTTCAGCAAACAAGGAAAATGTTTCGATGTGGCGATCGACCACGGCTTCTTCAACGAGTATTCGTTCTTGTCCGGCATTGAAAATATGAAGAAGGCGATTGAGACGATCGTTGAGGCGAACCCGGACTGCATTCAATTGAGCTCCGGCCAGGCGCGCTTGCTGCAGGAGATTCCCGGCAAGCATAAGCCGGGACTCGTGCTGCGTACGGATGCAGCCAATATCTATGGCACGGAGCTTCCCCGCTTCCTGTTCAGCGAACGGATCGACCGCGCTGCAGAACAAGCCGTTCGTCTGGATGCGGTTGCGGTATGCGTGAACCTGCTCATGCTTCCGGGGCAACCGGAGCTGCACCACCAATGCGTGCGCAATATCGCGCTGCTCAAGACGGAATGCGACAAATACGGGATGACGCTCATGGTGGAACCGCTCGTCATGCTGCCGAACGAAGTGAAAGGCGGCTATATGACGGACGGCGACATTCGCAAAATCATGCCGCTCGTCCGCCAGGCCGTCGAACTGGGCGCCGATGTGATCAAAGCCGACCCGTGCGACGACGTTCGGGAGTATCATCGGGTCATCGAGGTCGCTTCCGGCATTCCGGTGCTCGTGCGCGGCGGCGGCAGAGCCAGCGACGAGGAGATCGCCGCACGTACGGTTGAACTGATGAAGCAGGGCGCTTCCGGCATCGTATACGGTCGGAATGTGATTCAGCACCCGAACCCGGCGGGGGTGACGGCCGCTCTGATGGAGATCGTTCATCACGGAGCAACGGCGGAGCAGGCACTCCGGATTCTGAAAGGAGATCGCGGCTGATGAACAAGCGTATTATCCGCTTCGGCGTCATCGGCTGCGGGCTGATGGGCAAGGAGTTCGCCAGCGCGGCGGCCCGGTGGTGTCATCTGATCGATGTCGATTTTGAACCCCGCATCGTTGCCGTCTGTGACGCCAATCCCGCGGCGACTCGATGGTTCCAGGAACAATTGCACACCGTAGAGCGGGCATACACGGACTACGCGGAACTGCTGGCCGATTCGTCCGTGGAAGCCGTGTACTGCGCCGTTCCGCACAATCTGCATGCGCAAATCTATATCGATATTATCAATGCCGGCAAGCACCTGCTCGGAGAGAAGCCGTTCGGCATCGACCTGGAGGCGAACGAGGCGATCCAGGCAGCGATCCAGGCGCATCCGGAAGTCGTCGTGCGCAGCTCCTCCGAGTTTCCCTTCTTTCCGGGGGCGCAGCAGATCGCCCGGTGGGTGGAGGAAGGACGTTTCGGCCGCATTATCGAAGTCGAGGCCGGATTCTGGCACTCGAGCGATCTGGACCCGACCAAGCCGATCAACTGGAAGCGCCGAATCGCGACGAACGGCGAGTACGGCTGCATGGGCGATCTGGGCCTGCATGTGCTGCATCTCCCGCTGCGATTCGGCTGGAAGCCGGCCAGCGTCCGGGCGTTGTTGACGAAGGTGGTGGACGAACGGCCGGACGGCAAGGGTGGCATGGCGCCGTGCGAGACGTGGGACAATGCGATTCTCGCTTGCGATGTCGATCATAAGGGTTCGCGCTTTCCCATGCTGCTGTCGACGAAGCGCGTCGCGCCAGGGCATGCCAATACGTGGTTCATCCGGATTCAGGGCACGGCTTTATCCGCCGAGTTCTCCACGAAGAATCCGAAGCAGGTTGCCTCGCTGCCTTATTCGCCCGGCCAGCAGCAGGCATGGCATGTTGTCGACGCTCCCTACAAGTCTGCGTACGGCACGATCACCGGCGGCATTTTTGAATTTGGCTTTTCCGATTCCATCCTGCAGATGTGGGCCGCGTTCTGCGACGAAGCGGCGAACGGCCGGCAGATGAAGCAGCCGTTCCGCTGCGCATTGCCGGAGGAAGCGGCAGCAAGTCACCGCCTATTCACGGCTGCTCTGATGTCGGAGCGTACGAAGCAGAATATTGTTATCGACTGGCAATCGTAATCCAGACCCGGTGTGCCGGCAAGACACGGATGATGAATCCGGATCGTGCCGGCCCGGGCGATTGAACCGGATTTTCCCCCTCTTACACACGCTCAATCAGGGATCGAAACTTTTCACTCATCGTATGACTGGCCCCAAAGTCGACAGCTTCCCCATCATATTGATTGAAAGAAGTGGTGTAATGTAAGATTAAAGCAAAAAGGGAATACGAAAAGGGGGAGTTCGTTTGTTAACGCCGGTGAAGCTTCGTCTTTTATTTGTGCTGGGTTCCCTATTCATGCTAATCGCATCCGGTTGTTTCAGTTCAGGCCGGCAGACGGACAAGTCGAGTGAGAGCCCGCCCTCCAGCAGCAACAGGGATACGAATCAGGAGCAAGGCGGTCACGAAGCGGAAAATTCGTCCGGGCTGCAGGACCCGCTTGATCAGGGGAAACCGGTTACCTTGAAGGTTGACTTATGGCTGTATACGCCCACGCTCAAATCGGCGCCGACGAAGGGAGACCCCAAGGAGCGGGTCGCCGGGCAGAAGATCGCCGACGCGTTCACCAAGCTGTATCCGAACGTTACGATCGAATGGGTTCGCGGTATGGCCGCGAAGGATCAGACTTCACTGATCAATTACTACAAGCTCAAGCTGTCCTCGGGAGATGCGCCGGACATCGGCATGAGTTGGAACGTGTTTGCCGAAGAGGGCTGGTATTTGCCGATGGATGAATATCTCAACCGGCCCAATCCTTTTGTGAACGGCAACCGCAAGTGGCGGGATCAGTTCCCGGACTATGTATGGAAGCATTTCAATCGGCTTGCGGAGGTTGAAGGGAAAACGTACATCGTCGGTATTCCGATTAGTCTGTATTCGGGCGCGGCCACGGCTATCTATTACAATAAAGAGATCTTTGCCAAGGAAGGCATTGAAGTCCCCCAATCCTACCTGGCGTTTATCCAGGCGGCGGAGAAGTTGAACAGCCAAGGTTATATCGGCCTTCACCCCTGGACCCAGCAGAGCCAGATATACAACTGGGCGTTCCTGTTCAATCTGGGCCCGTATTATTTTGAGAATAACATAGTCGGCAAACTTAAGTCCGCTGCAGACGGCGGTATCGATCTGACTGAAATTATCCGGGGAATCAAAGAAGGGGCATTCTCGCCGGTCCTCAACGAGTATGCCAGAGAACTATATTTGAACTATAAGAAGTTTTATGCCGCTTCTCCTCCCGACTGGGAATCCACAGATTTTGCGAAGCCTTGGGAAGAAGGCAAAGTAGCCATGTTCGAGGACGGAACCTGGTCGCTGGCAGCAGTGAGCGCCAATACGAGACGGACCTTCGAATTCGGCTTGTTTCCAACGCTGCCGTTGTCTGCGGAAGAATCGAAGTACGTCTCGGTTCCGAAATACACCGAGCAGGGACCTTATCAGCCCGAGCCGGCCATTTCTTTAAATATCATTAAGCCTTCCGTCGAAGAGCACGGTACGAAGGAAGCGGCCGTTCAGTTTCTGCAATTTTTGACGGCTCCGGAAAATTTGTCGTTGCTGATTCAGGAAGACCAATCGATGATCGGCGCCGTCAAGGGCGTCCCTGTACCGGATTTGCTCCAAGAATGGGTTTCCCGTCCGTTTCCCATTATCCCGAACTATACGTGGCCGACCGGACTGGATACGGAAAGCAACGAGCAATGGCTTCAGTATACGTCGGCCTGGATCGAAGGAACGTTGTCCGACAAGCTGTTCTTTGCCGCAATCGACGAGATTCAAGACAAGGCTGCCGACCGCATCATTCAGGTTAACAAGTTCGATACGAGCGGCTGGAAGATGCGCTTGCCGTCGGAGAGGGGGTAATCGGCGTGTATAAGCTGGTTATCGTTGACGACGAAGCCAACATAAGAGAGGGACTCAGCCGGTTCGATTGGAATGCGCTCGGCATCGAACTTGTCGGGTCTTATGAGAATGGACTGGAAGTGCTGAAGCATTTTGAGGAAGCAGCCGCAGATTTGTTGCTTGCCGATATCCGCATGCCCTTCATGAGCGGGTTGGAATTGGCGGAAAAGATGCAGACGGCTTATCCTTTTACGAAAATCGTCATTTTAACCGGCTACAGCGATTTCGATCTGGTGCGCGCTTCCTTGCGCAACGGCGTCGTCGATTATTTGTTGAAGCCCTCTGACGCCGAGGAGCTGACGCGTGCGTTTCAGCCGCTGGTGGCGTTGTTGAACGATGAACGGCGGGAAGCGGAGGAAGAACGGATGCTGCGCCGCAAATCACAGCTCGCATCGGTGTTGATGCGCATTCACTTTTTGAATAAGCTGCTGTACATGCCATTGTCGCAGGAGGAAATGGAGACAGGCTGTGCGAATGCGAATATTCGGCGCGATGCGGGCGCTTATACGGTTGCTGTAATCGGTTTGGACAACAAGAAACGCACAGATTATTCCGTTAAAGACTGGGAGCTTTTATTGTTTGCGCTTGACAACGCTTTGCATGAAATTTGGGAAAAGGAGGGATATGGGACTTACTATATCGAAGCGGATTCAGGCAACTGTTACTTTCTCATGCCGGGACACAACGAGAAGCTGGCAGAACATCTCGCTTCGATCAGAGGGCATCTGTATCGTTTTGGCGGTTTGTTTAAAACAACGCTGTCGATTGCGCTGGGCGAGTCGGTGTCGCATCTGGCGGACGTTTGGATCTCTCGCGAACAAGCGGATATCGCGCTAAGGCGAACGAACGGCGAGGAAGAGATCGTTTATTATTTATCCGAGGGAGAGGCGGTTGGGGAGTGGGACGAGCCTGAGCCCAAGGAAGCGGGCGGCGGGAATGAAGCCGGTTTGCCGGGCGGCTCCGAGACAAGCAGGCGAATCGTGGAAGCGGCCAAAAGCTTTGTTCGGGAGCATTTCCGGGAGCCGATCTCGCTTAAGCAGATTGCCAGGCATGTGCATGTCAATAGCGCCTATTTGAGTTATTTGTTCAAGGAAGTGACGGGCGAAAATTATTTGCCATATTTGACGGCTTGCCGTATGGAGCAGGCGGCCAGCTTGCTCAAGGACCCCGGCTTGAAGATATATGAGGTTTCCGAGCGGGTCGGTTATCATAACGCGCAGCATTTTTCGATCATTTTCAAAAAATATTATCAGGTTACGCCATTGGAGTATCGCAACAAGCATGCCACGGCGAATTTCACCGAAGACAAGGTGGACCATGAGTGAGCGGCGGACCCATCGCAATCGGATCGTCGTCAGCGCATTGCTCTTGCTGCTGTCCGCGCAAATTATTTTCGGCATATACGGCTATTCCAACATGAACGATATCAGAGAGTCATCCCTGAGCTTCAGAAGAAACTACATGGTCAGACAACTGGAGTACAACGCGCTCTCGGCGTTTAAGCAGGTGGACACCTATGCCGCTCGTCTGAAAACGCGGGAGTTCACCTCCATTTCGTCCAGCTTCCTGGGGCTGGGTACGATGGCAGAGACGGAGAAGGCGCTGAAGGAACAGAACGAGAGAATAAACCGGCTGCAAATTAACGCAAGCCTTCTTCAAAGCCTATTCCTGCTGGGCGCCGATTCCAAACAGCGGAATTATGCCAGGTTTTTTGACGGCAAAGCGCGGGATGCAGCCATCCTCCCATGGATCGAGGATTTGAACGGATCGGGTGTCATGGATGCGCTTGCCGTTAAGGAGACCGGCATTCCCATCTATATTCAGGAAGGCGAACTGCAACAGGCCGTGCACAGGAAGTGGAGTTATGTAAGCGATCAGCAGCTTCGGAACGTCAATGCTTTTGTTCGCGAGCTGGAAGGCAAATGGATTATTATGAACGGCATCAACGATTATACGCTCGGCTTGCTGGTTCTGAACGATCATTTTCCCCGGCAGTTTCTCAGCGGGAGCGATCTTGGAGGATATCGTTTGTCCGTCTACACGGAAGACGGGATTGCCACCTGGGGCGCGCGATCGCCGCAATTGGACGCGATCCTGCAAGCCCCCGCGCAGGAGGATAGAACTTCGTGGACTCGACTGGCGGGGAGAGGGGGGCAGAATCATTATATCAAGCAGTTGTCTCCGTACGGCGTCGTGCTCGTATTGACGGATACGAAGGCAGGCTGGGGGGCGGATTTCGGATATGCGATGCTGGTGGTGGGGGCTGTCTTCCTCCTGTTGCTTATCGGCAATCTTCTGCTGTCTCTGTTGCTCGCCGGCAGAATATTGTCTCCCTTGTACAAGTTGACCCGGTTTATTCGCAATCAGGGCGAGTTGCTGCCGCTCGAAGCTTTTCCAAAGACGAGGCATGCGGGCAAGCTACTTGCGATAACTTCCATCAGGACGAAGCTGTTCGTCTTGTTCCTGTTGACGGTATTGGCGCCGCTGCTTGGCATCGTCGTCCTGTCCTCCACGATGCAGGACCAGTATGCGAAGCGGGAGTGGAAGATGACTGTGGAGGCTGTGTCCGAACAGATGAGCTGGACGGTTGCCAAGCAGGCCGAGGTGTACGAAGGCGTTGCCAATGCGCTGTCTGTGAATGACGCATTGAACGTTTATCTTTCTTCGCCAACAGGAACCCTTCCTGTGGCGGCTTCATCCGCTCAAGGCAATATTTCAACCATGATTTATCCCGAATCCGGGGACATCGCGTACTTTGTCTTGTATGATTCGAACGGGAACGCCAGGTACTCCACCTTATTTTCCAACAATTTGTCGCTCTTTTATTTGGATACGCAGTCTTACGAGTCCGCGGACGTTCCGGAAATCTCCTGGCTGTCGGCGACACCGGATATTTTTAATCATCTTGCGATTCAATTGGTCAAGCGGGTATACGATGTCGATCAGGACGGGCAGGGGGGCATTGCCGGTTATTTGCAGTTGGTTCTGAAACCGGATGCCTTCCAATCGGTTGTGGTGCAGGGAGATTTCTCGTTTCAAGTGAAGGATCGGCTGGGAAATCTCATGTATAAGAATGACGGCTATGAAAACCGCGATATGTTTGGCGAGGCTGCAAGCCGCAAGCCGGATACGGTATATAGCAGCAATTCGCTTGTTTTAAGCGAACAGATTCCGGGGCTTGATTGGGAAATGGTCGTGCAATTTCCGTTGGACGCTTTGCGTGACAGGAATGGAGAGTTGTTGTGGGTTGTCGCCTCGGTCACATTGTTATGCTTTCTCATGGGGTTGATTTTGTCCTATTGGCTGGTTCGTCCGATCGGGCTGCTGCAGAATGCGATGGACCGGGTGAACGGAGACCATCCCGCGTTGGCCTCGAACTTCAAGACAAGAGACGAAGTAGGCTTGCTTGTCCAACATTTTAACCGAATGGTCAAGAAGATCAACCAACTGGTGGAGGAAGATTTCCGCAGCAAGCTGCGGGAGAAGGAATTGAGCGAGCTCAAGACGCGGGCGGAAATGAGCATGTTTCAGCAGCAGATCAATCCGCATTTTCTATACAATACGTTGGAGTCCATCAATATGGAGGCGCAGCGCAATAACGGCGAGATGGTGAGCAAGATGATCGTCTCCCTGGCAAGTCTGTTTCGCTATTCCATCAGTTCGGGCCCCGAGCAAGGCGTGTCCTTGGAAACCGAGATTAAATTTACCCGTTATTACGTGAACATTCAAGAAATCCGGTTTCGGGAGCGGTTCACTGTGGAATGGCGAATCGATTCCGGGACGCTCCAGTGCAAGGTGCTGAAATTTATTCTGCAGCCGATTGTCGAGAATGCCATCAGTCATGGCTTGTCCGAATATGCTTCCGGGGGCGAGCTTGTCATTTTCTCGCAAGCAGAGAACGGCAGGCTGATCATTGGCATTTCGGACAACGGCATCGGCATGAATCAAGCGGAGATGGAGGCGCTGGCACGTCAGCTTCGGGAAAGAATGAATGAGGAGAATCCCCCGCTATCTTCGCCAATCCGCCATGGTGTCGGGCTGAGCAATGTGTATCAACGTCTGAAAATCTATTACGGCGAAGAGGCGGATTTGATCATAGAGAGCAAGTACATGAAGGGGACAACAGTGAAGCTGTTCATTCCCTTGAAGGAATGCAGGGCAGACTGAAAAGCGAAAAACAGGGAGACGTGGAAAACGATGGAGCGGATGGCGTTCGTACATGAGAAGATGAGGATTGCTTTTACCGGCGAGGGCCATAAATGGCGGCAAAATGTCTTTCAACCGCAAAATTTGCCCATGGATGCGCACAGGGTATTCGCTGCAGGGATGAATGTTCAGGTTGCTGCGGCCGGCAAGCCGCATGGCGTTCATCCGGGGCTTGCAGCGGGGCACTCCCTGCTTGCCGAAGAGTTGGTTCTTAAGCGGATGGATCAAACGGAAAAGGGAATATCCCTGCAGTATCTGCATGAAGAGCTGATGTTGATCGCGGAGGTAAACATGGCATTCGTTCCCGGGGCGGCAGTGATTCGTCAAACGACGACGGTCAGGAACGAGGGGCGGCATGCCGTCGTTCTGACTCATCTTTCTTCCCTGTGCATGCAAGGAATCGCTTTGGGCGGCCCTGATGCCTGGACGGAAAGCGGGCGGGTCAGGGTCCATTACTGGCGGCAAGCCTGGAGCGGGGAAGGGCAATGGAGATGCGACGATTTGGACCGCTTGGGTCTTTACCGCACTTCGCCTCGCGCGATAACCCATGCCGTTCACTGGGAATCCAGGGGAAGCTGGAGTACGGGACGCTATTTGCCTATGATTGTGATCGAAGATTTGGCGACGCAATCCGTATGGTATGCGCAGGTTGAAGCTTCATCCCACTGGCACATTGAGCTTGGCAACCGCTATGAGCATGCTTCAATCGGCAGCGACAGCCTGTACGTTCAAATAGACGGCGCCAGCGAAAGCTTTGGCGGGTGGACGAAGGTCTTGCAGCCGGGGGAGAGCTTCACGGCCATACCGGCAGCGATCGGATGCTGCTCCGGCGGCATCGAAGCGGCCGTGCGGGAATTGACCGCTTATCGCCGCTCGTGTCTGAAGCCGGCTAATGCCTGGCAGGGCGAAGTTCCGGTTGTGTTTAACGATTATATGAATTGCTTGTGGGCCGATCCTTCGGAAGGCAAGCTCCTCCCCTTGATTCAACGCGCGGCCGAAGTCGGGGCAGAGGTGTTCTGCATCGATGCGGGCTGGTTTGCCGAGCCCCAGACTTACTGGGGGGCGTCTCTCGGGGATTGGCAGCCGAATGCGAACCGATTCGGCAGCGAAGGCCTTGCAGGAATTCTGCATCGAATCCAGCAAGCGGGAATGATCCCGGGTGTCTGGCTGGAGCTGGAGGTGTGCGGGGAGCGCGCGGCCTTGGGCTGCCGGCCGGACACGTGGTTTCTAAGGCGGAATGGCCGCAGGGTCGGCGGCGGCGAGCGCTGGTTCATGAACTTCGCCAACCCCGAGGTAAGGGCCTGCATGCATGCCACGATAGACCGGTTGACAGCGATGGGGGTCGGCTTCATCAAGAATGATTACAATGGCTGCGCAGGATTCGGCGACGATACGCTCGGCAGTTCGGCAGCCGATGGCTTGATTGTCCACATGCGCAGCTTCTATGCCTTTCTGGATGAGGTGAGGACGAAGCATCCGGACTTGATCATAGAAGGCTGCGCATCCGGCGGGATGAGAGCGGATTATGGCATGTTGGCGCATGTTCATATGGTAAGCTCGAGCGATCAGGAAGCGTATACGAAATATCCATCCATTGCCGGAGGGATGCTGGCAGCGGTATTGCCCGAACAGAACGGCATATGGGCATATCCTTATCCGTTGCCTGTTTCCCATCTGGATCGTCCGGAATGGCTGGACGACGAGGCCTACATAGACTCGATGCAGGATGGCGAACAGACCGCCTTCAATATGATTAACGGATTATGCGGCAATCTGTATGTATCCGGACGGGTGGATAAAGCGGATGCGCTGAACCTGCTGCTGATCAAAGAGGCAATAACCTTGTATAAAGCGGAGAGGTCGCATATTCGGAATTCGTCTCCGATCTGGCCCATCGGTTTTAAAGCCGTAAACGATTCATCGGGCTGGAGCAGCGTGGGTCTCGCTTCGATGGACAATAGGCGAATATTGTTAGCCGTATGGAGGCTGGATAGCGAGGAGAGCGCCGTTCGGCTGCCAATCCCGAATGGGGAGGGCAGCTCTGTTGAGGTGAAGCAACTGTATCCTGAAGCCGCTTCCTATCAAGTGACGCACCATTATGATATTTCCGATGGCGCACTCATCGTGAATTTGCCGAAACGGAATCAGGCAAGGCTCTTCGAGCTTAAGAAAATGACAAAAAACACAAATGAAATCTAAAATCCGCCTTATTGTTTGTGAAATCCCCCCTTCGTATACTTGAAGAGAAATCAAATATGAACTGCGTTGCCAGTTCGTAAATACGCCATGGGGGGATTTACGTGACCAGGAAGTTATTTATCAGATTCACAGCAGCAATGGTATTATTCGCTTTAATTCTCGGAGGTTGCAGTACGAAATCGAATAATCATGCAGATACGGCAACGAATACGTCTTCGTCCACGCCTGCAGCAAGCAACACGGATACGGCCACGGCTACGGCTTCAGCCACGCCGGCAAGCGGAGATCCGGTCACGATTCGATTTTATTTACAGGATGGAGAGATTTCCGAGGATCAGATCGCAGCGTTCAATGCGGCGCATCCGAACATTAATCTGATGCGGGTCGATACGGATTTCAACAAATTAATTGCTCAAATTTCCGCAAATTCCGCGACAATGCCGGATCTTATCCGTGTCAATGCGAATGAATTTCCGTTCTATGCCGCCAGAAATCTGGCTTTGAATTTACAGCCTTACTTTGATGCAAGCACGGTATTTAAAAAAGACGACCTGCTCGACATCATTGATATGTTCAGATGGGACGGGAAAAATCAGGGCACAGGCGATTTATATGGGATTGTGAAAGACTGGCAGCCGGAAATGGATATGTACATCAACAAGAAGCTGTTTGCCGAAGCGGGGATACCGTTGCCGGATGATAAAACAGCCATGACTTGGGATCAGCTTGCGGACTATGCCAAGAAATTGACTAAAAAAGACGGGGATAAGGTCATTCAGTGGGGCTTTACGGATCCGTTTGTCGGCGGGGTTCTCATCTCTCAAGCTAAATTGCAGTATATGCTGGCATCGTCCGGGCAGCAATTATACAGCGACGATTACAGTACCATTCTGTTGGATTCACCGGAAGCGAAGCAGTACTTGCAATATTGGATTGACCTGGCCAAAGCCGAAGCGGGGCCAAGCATGCTCTACCCGGAAGCCAACAGCTTTATTGAACTCTTCACACAGGATAAATTGGCGATGATGGTAGCGGGGTATTGGTTTGGCGGCGTGCTGAGAAGCACGGACTCCACAAAGGATCATTTGGATGATTATATGCTTCTGCCGGCCCCGAAGGTTGCGGGCGGGACAGCCATCGAAGCTTCACAAGTAGGCACGGGCGCCATTATCAACAGCAGAACCAGGCATCCGGATGAAGCCTGGACGGTATTCGAATGGTTCTTCGGCGGGCAACCTGCAGAAGATAGAGCCGCCAGCGGATGGGGGTTGCCGGTAACCCAATCCATGATGAGTCTGCTTCCGACTGCAACGAATTTTGACAAACAAACGTATGGTGTAGTCATGGATAGCATCAGTCATTTAAGCACAATCAAGAATAACCCGTATATTTCGACAATGGCGATCGATGCCGTTCTGAATAAGTATTTTACGCCTGTGTACTTTGACCAGGATACACTTGACGGGGCCATTGAGAAGAGCAAGAAAGAAATAGAGATTCAAATTCGGGAAAACAAAGATATTGTCGGCGCCGAGTAGTTAAATGAGCTTCTGTAGTGGAAGTGACGTTCGTCGCTTCCACTTTCGATTTAAGGAAGGGTGGCAGTCTATGGCGGGCAACAGAATCGAGCGCAGGGAAAATAAAGAGTTTTTTATCCTGACCCTCCCATGGATCGTGATATTTTTGGTGATGGGACTATATCCTCTGCTTTATGGATTATATTTAAGTTTCACGAATTATTCGGGATTCAACTTCAGTACCGTAAGTTTTGTGGGCCTTCGCAATTATAACACGGTGTTTAATGACAGCGATGCCATGTATGCATTGGGCCGTTCTTTTCTGATCGGCTTTATCAATGTCATATTCGCCACCGTCATTTCTTTCTTTCTGGCTCTTCTGTTGAATAACAACTTTCGCGGCAATCATCTTTATACGGCGCTGTTCTATTTGCCATCGATTCTGCCGATAACGGCTGTGAGCATCATGTGGAAATCCATCTTTTCTTCCAACGGCATCTTGAATGATTTCTTGCACCTGCTTGGCTTGAAATCGATTAACTGGGTCGGCTATGAATATTCCACACTCTCTCTGCTTATTTTACTATGCTGGGGGTGCGGCGGCGGCATTATCATTTATTTGGCAGGATTCAAAGGGATTTCAATCGAACTGTATGAGGCCGCTTCCATTGATGGGGCCAACGCTTTTCAGAGATTCAAAGGAATCACGATACCGCTCATGACCCCGGTCATCTTCTTCAACCTGATATTTGGGATTATCAATTCATTGCAGATTTTCATCCAGGCCACGGTGCTGACCTCAAGCGGAATTTTGGGGGTGCCGATCCGGCCGCTTTATTTATATTTAATCCATGCCTTTCAACAAATTTTCTCCTATCAAAGATATGCCTATGGCCTGGCCCTGCTATGGGTGCTTTTTGTGATTACGATACTGCTTACCATTATTGTTTTTGGCACAAGCCGACTATGGGTTCACTATGAATCCGGCACTCGGAAAGGAAGATAACTCAACATGAGCCAGAATAGAATCGTCCGGTTGTTTTTATATTTGCTTGTTCTTGTCCTCGTCGTCATTTTTTCGTTTCCTTTATATTGGCTGTTCGTGAACTCCATTCAGCCGCTTTTTACCGGGATCACCTGGTTTCCGCTTCATCCTACGCTCGAGAATTACCATTTGGCGTTTACGCTTCGTCCGTATTGGTTGTTCTTTAAGAACTCAGTCATTCTTACCGTCATTTCCGTAGCCTTGCCTTTATTCAGCAGCTTCTTCTCGGCGTTTGCCTTTGCCCGTTTGAGGGGCAAGTTCAAGGGAATTCTCTTCATGATCATCTTGTCGACGATGATGGTGCCTTCCACCGTCATTTTAATTCCGCAGTTTGTTCTGTTTCAGGAATACGGCCTTCTGGGCACCTATTGGCCGTGGATTCTTTCGGGGCTTGGAGGCACGCCCTTTGTCATTTTCCTGTATCGGCAATTTTTCATGAACACGCCCATGGAATTGGATGAAGCGGCGCGCATAGACGGATGTTCGACATATGGCATCATATTTCGGATCTATGTCCCCATCTCCTTCCCGGTCATTGCCACGGCGGCGATGCTGCTGTTCAACGGCAGTTGGGGCGCGGATTTCCTGACTCCCTTCATGTTTCTGGAGGAGAGCCAGTATCCGCTTGCAACGCAATTGCTGCAGATCGGGTATATCTTGCCGAAGTCTCCCAGAGTCGAAGTCCCTCAAGTGATGAATGCTGCGCTTGTCATCTTTATTATACCGATTCTGATTGTGTTTTTGCTGGGGCAACGCTACTTGGTCAGCGGGATCATGGGAGGTGCGGTGAAATCTTGATGCCGGTGAAAAAGAAATATGTGCTTTATGGATCCCTCGCTGCGTTGATCCTGGCGGTATCGGTATCTGCATGGGTGATGACAAGCGCGCCGAAAGCAACAAGTTATTCGCAGACCGGGCCGGTTAAAGTATGCACCTCCACACAATTGTTGAGTTTGGGAATGACAGTCATCGATGAGCCGTTCAGCACGCACATCTTCGGAGGAACCCAAACCTGGCTGCAGTCCACAGACTGGGGCGACACGCATCTGAAGTTCACCGGGTCCCTGGATGATCCCTGCAGCGGAACATTGCTATGGGTGAAGACAAGAGCGGAGTTGTTCGCCAACTTGTCATCGACACCGGCTCATCCATGGGTCATCAACACTTATCGACATACAGACGGGCTCTTGGGGTTCATTCATGTGGAATTTGCCGGAGCGAATGAGAAGAAAGGAAGAATCGGGCTGGCATGGTCAACGGATGATGGGGATACCTATACGTATTTGGGAGACATTATCTCTCCTTATGAAGACCCGGATATGGATGGCGGCTTCATACAGGGCGTTCCATACTTTATTAAGGATGGGTACTTCTATATTTACTATAACGATAACTACACGGGCTCAAACGGCATCACGGTTGCGAGGGCGCCTGTCGATCGTGTCATCGCAGCGGCCAAGTCCGGCAACACGGGCACGGATTTGTGGCACAAATATTACAATGGCGCATGGGCCGAGCCCGGGCTGGGAGGGAATGCCGAGAAGCTGAATATCAATGGCATCACGCATTCCAACGCCGCCTACAGCACGTACACGCGCAAGTATTATATCGCCTTGACGACCATGACCTGGGGCGGCATCGATACATGGATCAAGCTCTATGAATCGACGGATGGCATTCATTGGACGCTTACGCAGACGGTAGCGCAAGATACGTGGGCCAATCTGGGAGAAGCGATGGGCTATCAGAATGTCACCATCGTGGGCACGGACGGGAGCAATAACGGTGTTGTAGGCAAGCAGTTTTACCTTTACAGCGGTTTCAATTCTTACAGCTTCCCCAAGCTCTACCGCTGGACGATCAACCTTGGCAATGCCAGGAACCCGAATGGCTGACTTGCCGCGTAATCACGATTCCCGAAGGAGGCATTGAAGATGCGGATTGTAAATACAACCTGTGAAGGCTGGCACAATCCCGTTCATATCGATATCGACTGCCCCGGATTATCCTGGCAATTGGACAGCGGGACGCCGGGCGCTTGTCAGACCGCCTATCGGATTCAAGCGGCCAGCGCCCCTGAATTGCTCGATCGAACGTTGCCCGACCTGTGGGATACCGGCATCGTGCATGACGACCGTTCCCAATGGATTGTCTATCAGGGCGTGCCGTTGCAATTCGCCATGGATGTCTATTGGCGGGTCAGAGTCTGGGACCAGGAGGGGGCGCCGTCCTCCTGGAGTGAAGTCGCTTATTGGAAGATGGCGATGTTGCAGCCGAGCGACTGGCAAGGGCACTGGATTGCCGCCGAAGATGGAGCGGTCAGGCTCAGAAGCCGCATGGAAATAAGCCCCGAGAGCGCAAGACAAACAGCCACGTTGCTGGAAGAAGCGCCTGCGCCGTATTTCCGCAAAGAGATCGACATCCGCCGGGAAATCCGGCGTGCAACCGCTTATATTTGCGGGCTGGGCTACTATGAGTTGTATCTGAACGGAGCGAAGGCAGGAGATCTCGTCCTGAATCCCGTATTCTCGGATTTCTCGCAAAGCGTGTATGCGATGGCCCATAACGTGACCGAGTTGCTGATTGCCGGGACCAACACGATCGGCATCGTGCTGGGCAACGGGTTTTACAACATGCCGACCCGCGATTTGTTTCAAATGGAGCACGCCCATTGGAAGACGCCGCCCAAGCTGTTGTTCAATTTGCTGATTGAATATGCGGACGGTAACAGCGACACGATCGCATCGGATGCGCAGTGGAGGATCAGCACGGGATCGATCCGCTTCAATTGCATTCGCGGCGGGGAAACGATCGACCTGAGACTTGAACCGCAAGGGTGGAACTTGCCCGGCTTCGACGATTCGGAATGGACGACGGCGCTCGAGGTGCTCCCTCCGACAGGCCAATTAAGATTCCAGTCCGCTCCCGGTATCCGTGTCGTTCGGCTCGTCGATCCGGTGCGATCCGTACGCTTGGACGAAGCGACGAGGCTTTACGATTTCGGCGGCAACTATACGGGATGGACCAAGCTGGCATTGCAAGCGCCGGAGGGGACGAAGTTGATGCTGAAATCGGGCGAGCGATTGAATGAAGCGGGGCGGATTGACGGGGCGTACAGCAGCGAACATACGTATGGCCGTTATCAGACGGAAGTTTTTATCGCGGACGGCCGGGGACGGATGGCGTTCGAACCGCGGTTTACCTATCACGGATTCCGCTTTGTCCAGATCGAAGGCTTGACGCCCGATACGGAGCTCTCAAGCGTCCAAGCCTGCGTGGCGCATACGGATCTCGAGAGCGCGGGGACGTTCGAATGCTCGGATGATCGATTGAACCGGCTGCATCGCGCCGTGAGGAAGACGCTGCTGAACAGCGTTCATGGCATGCCCGGCACGGAGCCGACGCGCGAGAAGATGGGCTGGACGCAGGATGCCCAGAACACCATGACGGCCTATCTCTACAATTTTCAAGCCCGGCAGATTTTCGCAAAGTACGTTCAGGATATGGTTGACGGCCAAGAGGACAACGGCCATGTTCCACCGATCGTTCCGACGAACGGCTGGGGACTCGTGCAAGCGGACGGACAACCGATTTATTTCGACGATCCTTGGTGGGGAGGAACCTTGCCGATCGTTGTCCGGAACTTATACGAGTTTTACGGTGACAAACGTGTAATCGCAGCGTACTATGGCGCCATGAAACGATATGTCGATTTCGTAGGGACGACGGCTGACCACGGGATCGTCAGTTGGTCGCTTGGCGATTGGTTGGACTTTACATGGCAGGATTCGGATACGCGGATGACGTCTGTCAAACTGACTTCGACGGCGGCTTATTATCATTTGAATCGTCTCGTTGCCGGGTTTGCAGATTTGCTGGGCAAGGCCGAAGATGCGCAGCATTACGGCGAAGTTGCCGAATCGGTGAAACAAGCTTTCAACCACACCTTTTTGAATAGCGAATCGGGTGTTTACGAGCGGGGTTCGCAGACTGCGCAGGCTTTGCCGCTCTGGCTCGGCTTGGCGCCGGAAGAGGCGAGGCCGCAGGTTCTGAACCGATTGCTGGATGAGATTTCCCGGTATGACGGTCACGCGACGACCGGGTTCGTCGGGGTCATGCCGATGTTGCATGTCTTATCCGATATGGGACATATCGACATCGCTTATCGGATGGTCACCCAGGAGAAAAGCCCGGGTTGGCTCCACATGCTGGACAACGGCAACGATACGTTGGGGGAAAATTTGAATGCCAAAGGTTACGGCACTTATCATCATCCGTTTGCCGCCTGCGTAGGAGCCTGGCTGTATCGCGATCTGGCTGGAATCGTTCCGCTCGTCGACGAGACGGGGGCTGTTCAGTTCAAAATCTCCCCCAAATTTCCGGCGGGGCTGGCTTGGGTCAAGGCGGAATATCAATGCCTGCGAGGGCCCGTCAAGGTCGCTTGGCAGAAGCAGCAGGAATTTTACACGGTTGAAGTCGGGCTCCCCGCTAATGTATCCGCTGTTTTTCATTATCCGGATGGAACGCAACAGCGGTTGGAGGCAGGCACGCATACCAATCTGGAAGTAAGAGGAAATCGGCAAGAAAATCAGGTTTATTAAGCGAATGAAGGGGGGGATCCATTTCTGGAATCTTGATGGGCAGGAAGGCAAGCTGTAAGTAGAAATTAAATAAAAAATGGATATTAAGGAGGATTCAGGAGTATGTCATCTAAAATGAAAAATGTTTTTTATGTATTTCTTGCTGTCGCGATGGTTTTGGTAATGACTACTGCAGGCACTTCCCGCGTAATGGCGTATTCGCAAACCGGGCCGATTACCGTTTGCAATTCCGCGCAATTGTTGGACTTGGGGATGGAAGTCATCGATGAGCCGTTCAGCACCCACATCCTCGGGGGAGCCCAAACCTGGCATCAATCTACAAATTGGGGCGATACGCATCTGAAGTTCACCGGATCTTTGTATTCTCCATGCACGGGAACATTGGTATGGTCGAAGACAAGAGCGCAGTTGTTCACCAATCCCTCATCGACACCGGCTCATCCATGGGTTATCAGCTCTTATCAACACGCCGACGGGCTGTTGGGGTTCGTTCATGTAGAGCTTGCCGGATCGAATGGGAATAAGGGAAGAATCGGACTGGCGTGGTCAACGGACAACGGAGATACCTATACGTATTTGGGAGACATTCTGTCCCCGTATGGAGATCCGGACATGGGCGGCGGCTTCATGCAGGGCGTCCCTTACTTCATTAAGGACGGGTACTTCTATGTTTACTATATCGACAACTATACAGGCTCAAGCGGCATTTCCGTTGCAAGGGCGCCTGTCAGCAGCGTGATCACTGCAGCAAAGGCCGGAAACACAGGTACGAACTTGTGGCACAAATATTATAACGGCACATGGACCGAATCCGGGCTCGGAGGAAATGCCGCGAAGCTGAATATCAATGGCATTACGCATTCCAACGCCGCCTACAGCACGTACACCGGCAAATATTATATTGCACTAACCACCATGACATGGAGCGGAATAGATACATGGATCAAGCTGTATGAGTCGACGGATGGCATTAACTGGACGCTTACCCAGACAGTAGCGCAAGATACGTGGGCCAATCTCGGTGAAGCGATGGGCTATCAGAATGTCAGCATCGTGAACACGGACGGAAGCAATAACGGCACGATAGGCAAGCAGTTTTATATTTACGGCGGATTCAACTCTTATAGTTCCCCCAAACTGTACCGCTGGACGATTGACCTCAGCAGTACCAGTCACCAGGCGTCCAGGGGCTTCAGCAGCACACAAGGAGCGAACCATTGGTCTTATCAATATTGGAACGGAAGCGCATATACGAACATGACCTGGGATTCCGCCAATGGTTGGTGGAGCAAGAGCGGGACGTATAGTCTTGTCCATGGCAGCGGGCAACATCCGGATACCGGCGCCGATGCGGTAAGGAAGTTTACCGCACCGTCAGCAGGCAACATCAAGATTACGGGAACCGTGAAGAAGTACGATACCGCCGGCGGTGACGGTGTCCGAGTAAAAATTATGAAGAATGGCACGCAAATCTGGCCGGCAAGCGGCTGGCAGTCCATCGCCTATAACGACGCCACCGGCTACAATGTGAACATCAGCACCTCCGTTGCTGCGAATGACGCGATCTATTTCATCACGAATATGAATGGCACCAACAGTAATGACAGCACGATTTGGGACCCCATCGTCACATACGGTGCGAGCTATCAAGCTTCCGTGGATTTCAGCAAGACGCAAGGTATGGACAATTGGTCCTACCAATATTGGAACGGAAGCGCATATACGAATATGACCTGGGATTCCGCCAACGGCTGGTGGAGCAAGAGCGGAACGTACAGTATTGTCCATGGCAATGGGCAGCATCCCGACATCGGCGCCGATTCGGTAAGGAAGTTTACAGCGCCGTCAGCGGGCACCATCAAGATTACGGGGACCGTGAGGAAGGGCGATATCACCGGCGGCGATGGCGTTAGAGTCAAAATCCTGAAGAACGGCACGCAAATCTGGCCGGCAAGCGGCTGGCAGTCCATCGCCTACAACAATGCCACCGGTTACAGCGTGAACGTAACGACTTCCGTTGCTGCCAATGACGCTATTTATTTCATTGTCAATAATAACAGCACTATCTTGTATGACTTAACCATGTGGGATCCGATCATTACTTATCAGTAACATGGAGGATGAAAATGAAAGAGAACCGGGTATTGGCAGTTACCCCTCCAATGGGGTGGAACAGTTGGGACTGTTACGGCGGCAGTGTCACAGAGGAAGAAGTGCGGGGCAATGCGGCATACATGGCGGAGCACCTGAAGCCGTTCGGATGGGAATATATTGTCATCGATATTCATTGGAGCGCACCGGCGGCGGATTCCTCGATTCATCATCCGTTCATTGATCTGGAACTGGACGCGTATGCCCGGCAAATTCCGTGCGTCAACCGGTATCCTTCCGCAGCGGGCGGTCAAGGGTTCAAGCCGCTGGCCGACTATATTCACGGCCTCGGTCTTAAGCTTGGACTGCACGTGATGCGCGGCATCCCCAGGCAAGCTGTGCATGCCAATTCGGCTATCATGGGCACGGACAAGAGAGCCAGGGATATCGCGCTGGCAAACTCGACATGCGACTGGAATTTCGATATGTACGGCGTGGATGCGTCCAGGGAGGGGGCGGCCGAGTACTATGAATCGCTCTTCCTCCTGTTCGCGGAATGGGGGATCGATTATATCAAGTTCGATGACTTGTCCTTCCCCTATCACCGGAGAGAAATCGAACTGATTCGGCGCGCGGCGGATCGCTGCGGGCGCGACATCCTGCTCAGCGTATCGCCCGGTCCCGCTCCCCTGGAGGAAGCGGAGCATCTCAAGGCCCACGCCAACATGTGGCGGGTAAGCGCCGACTTCTGGGACGATTGGGCTTATCTGTCCAAGGCGTTCGACTACAGCCGCGATTGGATCGCGCATGCGGGCCCGGGCCATTGGCCCGATCAGGATATGCTGCCGCTCGGGCGCATCGGGCTGCGAAATTGCGAACTCGGCCTCTCGGATCGGCAAACCCGCTTCACCCGGGATGAGCAATTGACAATGCTGACGCTGTGGTGCATGGTCAAATCGCCGCTGATGTTCGGAGGCGAGCTGAGGGACAATGACGCGTGGACGCGCTCCCTGCTCACGAATGCCGAGGTGCTGGAAATTCTTAAGCGGGGAACGGCGAACCGACAGCTCTGCCGCGAGGGTGAGGCCGTCATATGGATGTCCGAAGGCGATGGCGGCACTGCCTGGCTGGCGCTTTTCAATCTTGAAGATACGGCACGTTCTGTCGGCACATCATTCGGCCGCGCCGGTCTGACGGGCGTTTACCTTGCGAAGGAGCTATGGCTGCAGACACCGCTTGGCACGGTGGACGAACAATTCTCGATTGACGTGCCCCCGCACGGCGTTCGGTTGGTTCGCCTCGACCCGGTGTCGGGCGCAGAATCGATTCGAGCGGTTCGCGACAGGGATGGGGACGCTCTGGTGTGAATCGCATCAAGCTTGCCCGGGCCGGGGTCACTGTTCGGGCATCCGTTTGTCCTCCGTTCGGTGGAAAAATTGCAAGGAAGCAATTTCATTCCGACCTGGGATTCCATGGTGATGAAAGCGCCGGACGAAGGAGTGATTGTGCCCTGGCATCGCGACGATCTTTTTCCAAGCGGATGCCAGGACACCCGGCTGATTTTTAATGTGGATTTCTATCAATACCGCCGAGAGGACGCCCTCTTCAAGCACCAAAGGTGCTAAGGGGGTGGTGAATCGGCGACATCCGTGAAATACTTGTAGAAAATCACTTGCAACACCCTCCCATTTTCCCATCATATGTGATAAAATGGAATAGAACATACGTTTGGTTTAAGGGGGTGATAATGTGTCAGAACCAACATATCGAACGTATCAAGTCTGGATCAAGCCCGGTCATCGGCTGTATGCCTATGCGGATCGGTTATGCCGAGAAGCCAAGAACTTGCGCAACACGACAAACTTTTATATCCGCCAAGTGTTTACGGCACTCCGTCGAGATGAGCCCCTACAGCCCTTGCAGCAACAAATCATGGACACCTTGCAAGCGAACATTGGCTTGATGAACGAACGTCAACTGGAAGCCCATCAGAAGAGACTTTGTAAGCAGAGTCTGAAACCGGCCGATCGGCGTAAGGATTCGCATTGCCGCTTGTTTGAGCTGCCATCGAAGGAATCGCCTTATGTGGACTATGCCTTTCTGGATTGCCTGTACAAGGTGATAGAGCAAGCGGATTACCGAGCACTGCCTGCCCAATGTAGCCAATGGGTAATGAAGGGGGTATTTGCCAATTGGTCTTCGTTCTTCACCAGCATGAAGGAATATCGTGCGCATCCTGACAAATACACCGGAAGACCCCGCATTCCCGGCTACACCCGTGCCAAGGCCAAGGAAGTCGTTCTTACCAATCAGGACTGTGAGATCAAGGAGAGCAAATATCTCAAACTCCCCCTGACGAAGCAACGGCTTAACATTGGCAAGCTTGGGTTTACGGACGGCACATTGAAGCAGGTCCGCATCATTCCGAAGTACGGGCAGTATGTGATGGAACTTGTTTTCTCCGTCTGTCTGCCAGAAGCGGCGGACGTCAACAAAGAGAATGTGCTGGCGATCGATATGGGCATCGATCAGCTTGCAACCATCGTCACCAATACGGGCCACAGGCCGGTATGTGTGAGGGGTAAGCCGATCAAAGCGATCAACCAGTACTACAACAAGTCGAAGGCGCATTATACCGGGATTCTCCGCCGAGAGAAGCAGCCGCATGAAGGCGCGCACACGTCCAGGCGACTGGAGCGGCTGCACCTGAAGCGCCACCTGCGAATCAAGGATACGTTCCACAAGGCGAGCCGCTACATCGTCAGGCTTGCTGCTGAGCAGAAGATCGGAAAGATCGTCATCGGGTATAACCCGGGATGGAAGATGGAACCGGGCATGGGAGGACGCAACAACCAGTCGTTCTGCCATATCCCGCACCAGATGCTCGTATCGATGATCCGATATAAAGCCGCGGTGCTTGGCATCGAGGTAATCCTCACTGAAGAGGCGTACACCTCGCAAGCCAGTTTCCTAGATGGCGACCCTTTGCCCAAGTATGAAGAAGGCGTAACCAGAGCCTTCTCGGGCAGGCGGATTCATCGAGGCTTATATCGCAGTCGGAGCGGCTTGATCCATGCTGATGTGAACGCCGCGGCGAACATCATGCGCAAAGTATTCCCAAAGGCAACCGCCGATGGGATAGCGGGGTTGGGCGGTATTCAGTCCGTCAACGTGTCAACTCCACTGATGAAAACAATTTTGTAATGTACAAGGGTTTTCCATCAGAAACCCCCACTTCAACCGAAGCGATAGCTTTGGTAAGTGGCGGGAGTATTCATAGGATTTCAATTAATAAATACTGAACTAGTGCATCGTCCCAGAAATTCTTTCCAAGGTAAAATGCGGAGATCCCAAATGGGTAATTAAAGAGAAAGCCGCAATTACCGAGGTGAGTCAACATGAAACGCAAAGAACGAAATATTCTGTACCACTGGAAGCATGGACAACGCATAGAGTATCGCTTGAAGTTCCGAGCCACACTCGTTTGGGAAGTGACGCATGAAGGGAAATCCATCGTTCAAGTGGCAAACGAACAAAACACCACAGCCAGGACGGTAGCTAAATGGAACGCACGATTTGAAGCGAACGGTAGCAAGGGACTTCATGATCTGCCGCGCAGCGGAGCGCCTTCTACGTTTTCCGTCGAACAACGCTGCGAGGTTATCGCGCTGGCCTGCG
>Ga0222419_100447_pt1 | contig 40374 bp, 29 predicted proteins | sample 1B20Ametagenome_FD_182474 | JGI IMG/M metagenome (GOLD analysis project Ga0222419, IMG submission 182474) | Enriched microbial communities from leaf-cutter ant dump, University of Wisconsin, Madison, United States - 1B20A (version 2) | ecosystem: Environmental > Terrestrial > Nest > Insects nest...
AAGATATCAGTCCGTTCAAAACTTTTTACGCCGCCATTGCCCGGAAAGACGAAAAAGGTTATCCCGAAAACGGATTTCAAATAGAGAATGCTCTCACAAGAGAACAAACATTGAGAGGGATGACCATCTGGGCTGCAAAAGGTACATTTGGAGAAAGGGAGAAGGGTTCCCTGGAAAAAGGCAAATGGGCCGACTTTATTATTACAGATACGGATATTATAACCTGTAATCCCGAGGACATCCTGAAGACAAAAGTATTGGCAACTTATATCAACGGCGAAAAGGTCTATGGTAAATAATCGCCCTGTATCCAGGTATGCAGCGGTCTTACAAATGGAACAGGATCAGCAGAGAATTCAATGAATCGTTGAGACAGCTCTTTTGCCAGGAACGGTCCCATAGAGAATCCTTTTGTTCCCAGCCCGTTAAAAAGATACACAGCGGGATGTTGCGGATGTTGCCCCACCATCAGTTCCTGCCCTACAGTGGTAGGTCGCTCGGCCACGAGGTGATCTTTTACTGTAAAAGGTAGTCTCAGCCACGACTTCAAAAAATCAAGGGTTTGTGTTCGCCAGCTTTCATCGGGTTGCAGGTTCTCATAATCCCAGGTATAGTTGCTGCCGCACCAGAATAACTCCTCCACGGGAACCAGACGCACACGATTGTGATAAATGCAGGAAGGATCTAATTCCGGCACCTGTAGCAACAACGCTTCCCCCCTGTTCCTGTTAAAAGGTAATGAGGCAAATAAAGGATTGTCCCTGATAGCAGCTCCTTCACAAAATACAATGGCCCCGGCCGTAATATCTTTGTATTGAATATGATCGGGGTGAAGGATCAGTTGGCTGTTGTCAAAAAATGCTTCCAAGAGTAACCCATTTTCCTGTAAATATTTGCGCCACCAGCGAAGCAGAGAGTGACTTTCCACCTGCCATACTTCCAGCTTCCACCATTCATCTGGCGGATAAAAACAACGGGAGAGATATTCTTTTTCATCAGGAGTAATGCTCCGAAAGTCTGCCTGTGTGGTTCGGGGGCAGTTTCCGGGAGCGCATACCAGCATGGGCTTCTCCTTTATTAAAGGTATTCCCATCATCACTTCCATGTCCCGGTAACGATCTATGGTTGCGGGAATATAAATTTCGCTGTTTGCAACTATAGTCCGGCTATTGATATTCACAGGGTTGATAACGGCGCCGGCTACATGACTGGCATTGGTAATACCAGGCTGATCAATGACAACAAAGGATCTTCCCGCCCTGCACAGCTCATAACTGATCAGGGTACCCGCAATACCCTGCCCTATTATCAGAAAATCTGTTGTAGGCATACCGGTCTAACTGATGATCTGCAGTTTGGCATAGTTCAGCATGATCTTCTTCTCACCATTCGTATCAAATTTTACCAGGGCTATCGGGTTCTGTGCGCTTCCTTCAACTTTTATCACTTCTCCAAATCCAAATTTCTGGTGTTCCACCTTTTGTCCGGGCTGCAGGTTGGACGTATCACTGGCAACGAAGTCTGATGAGGGCGTATGCGTTACGACTTTTGATGCCGGCTTATTACTGCTGATAGAAGACACAAAACCTTTCTTTTTCGGTGGCGCCCCATATTGTTGCTCTGCTTTCCACGCTTCGGTTTTGGCGCTCCCACCAAATCCGCGGCTCATTCTTTCAAATGCCGAGCCGGCGTTGCCGATATTGCGGGTACCGCCACCTGCATAACTACGGTCCAGGAATGCTTCCGGTATTTCATTTATAAAGCGGCTGGGATCGTTCTGCACCAGGCTTCCGAAGCGGTACCGTGCATTGGCATGTGTGATCCAAAGCTTTTGTTTGGCTCTTGTTACCACCACATAAAACAAACGCCTTTCTTCTTCCAGCTCTTCGCGGCTGTTGATGCTGAGTGCGCTCGGAAAAAGATTTTCTTCGAGGCCGGCAGCAAATACACAGGAGAACTCCAGTCCCTTTGCCGCGTGAATGGTCATGAGCTTTACCGTATCCGCATTAGGATCTTTTTCCTCAGCATCTGTCAGCAGTGTGATCTGCTGCAGGTAAGCGCCGAGGCTCCTGTCGTTCTCATCGGAACCTGCTTCCGGCATTGCTGGTTCTGCTGTTCCTGGTTCCTCTCCTTTTTCAGCAAATAAGCCGAAAGAAACATCATCCATAGCATCTTCCAGGTCTTTTTCGTCGCCTTCCTCTACAAATCCGGCATCCGCTCCATTATCGATCCACTCCCTGATAGAGTTCAACAGTTCCTGCACGTTCTCATACCGGGCGACTCCTTCCGTGCTTTTATCATTAAAAAGCTCCCGCACGAAGTTGGTTTGCTTTCCGACATGCATGGCTATTTCATACGCGTTCTTATTTTTCAGCATGCTGGCAAAGCTCCGGATCATCAGCACAAAGTTTTCAATGGCTTCCAGTGTACCCGCTTTGAAGCCAAACTCCCTTGCCCGCTCCAGCACCTGCCAAAAAGAGATATTATTATCATTTGCCGCCAGGATAGCCCTGTCCACAGAAGTTTTGCCGATACCTCTTGCCGGGTAGTTAATGATCCTTTTCAAAGCTTCTTCATCGTTTGGATTCACCAGCAGGCGGAGGTAGGCGATATAATCCTTGATCTCTTTCCGCTGGTAGAAGCTGATGCCGCCGTAAATGGTATAGGCTATGCCCAGTCGCCTCAATGCTTCTTCAAAAGCACGGCTTTGCGCATTGGTACGGTATAGTATAGCAAAATCCTTATTGTAATAGTGGTTTCTCAGCTTTTGTTCCTGGATGGTGTCGGCCACATATTTCCCTTCTTCATTATCCGTCATGGTTCGTACCAGCTTAATATTTTCACCCCTTATGTTTTCGGTGAACAGCTTTTTCTCTATCTGGCCTTTATTGTTGCTGATGATCTCGTTGGCTACATCCAGGATATTTTGTGTGCTCCGGTAGTTTTGTTCCAGCTTTACCATCTTCACATCGTCATAGTCTTTCTGGAATTGCAGGATATTTTCAATAGTAGCGCCACGGAAGCTATAAATGCTTTGCGCGTCGTCTCCCACCACACATACATTTTCATGCATGGCCCCCAGCAACTTGATGATCTCATATTGCGCCGGGTTGGTATCCTGGTATTCATCAATGAGAATATATTTAAACTTGCGCTGGTATTTACTCAGGGATTCCGGAAACCCTTTCAGCAATTGGTACATTTTCACCAGCAGGTCATCAAAATCCATTGCACCGTTCTTGAAACAACGTTTTACATAGGCATCATATATTTTACCTGTCATCGGGCGATGGCTCCGCAGGTCCTCCTGCTGGATATTATAGTCGTTGATGTATTCTTCCGGCGTTACCAGTGCATTTTTTGCAGCGGAGATCCTGTTATAAACATTATTGGGTTTATAGGTTTTGTCATCCAGGTTCATTTCGTTGATCACCGCTTTTAAAACGCTTTTGGCATCATCGGTATCATATATGGTGAAATTGCCCGGGTAACCCAGCTTGGGTGCCTCCCCGCGCAATATACGGGCAAACACGCTGTGAAAAGTGCCTATATATAAGTTGCGGGCTTCATTATTGCCGAGGATATGCTCTATCCTTTCTTTCATTTCCTTTGCCGCCTTGTTGGTGAAGGTAAGCGCCAGGATATTAAAAGCATCCACCCCATTAGCCATGAGGTGAGCTATACGGGTGGTCAGCACTTTGGTTTTTCCGCTCCCCGCCCCTGCAATGATCATGATCGGTCCATCCTTGTGTAAAACGGCTTCTTTCTGCCTTTCGTTCAATCCCTTTAAATAGTCCTGCATGGCTGCAAGTTAATTAAAAGACCCGTTCCAGGCAACGGGAACCCGGGCATAGTCTTATACCTGTTTACACAAATAACTGTAAAAGAGCACAATAGGATATTACCCTTTAGCCAGTCCGTTTTTGAATGCAGATGGCGACATACCGGTATGTTTCCGGAAAAACTTGCTGAATGCCGCTACGGATCCATAATGAAGAGCGGTGCTCACGGTGCTGATATTCTGTTCGGGTAACGCTAATAAAAGCCTGGCTTCTGCCAGTAATGCCTCCGCTATCAGCGTGCCCGGTGTTTTACCTGAGACCTTTTTACATACTTCTATCAGGTATTTGCTGCTGATGAAAAGCTGATCGGCATAGAACTCCAGGCGTCGCTCCGCTTTAAAGTGGAATTGCACCAGCTTCATAAATTTCAGAAACAACAGGTCTTCCCCGGACAATGCCTTTTTATGTTTTTCACCCTTGTACCGGAAATAGATCTCAGCAGTTTCAAACAGCAGGTTAATGATCAGGCTCTGCATGATCGTATCATGAAATAACCCTTCAGTTTTTGACTTCTTCCCTATATCATCCAGCTTTTGTTTCAAAAAAGCAGCCTCCTTCCTCTCCATTTCCATATGCGCCAGCGTGTCATAGCTAAAGAAACCCAATTGCTCCAGCTGACGGGTATCCGAGATATTTTTCAGCAGGAACGCCCTTTCGAACAGCAGTATCTTGAGCTTAAAATGAGCACTGTGACCAAACACCCGGATAGCAGTAGACGGTATCGCTGCAAAAAAATCATCTTTTTTGATCGTGATCTTTTCACCGTTCAGCGAGAGACTGGCAGTGCCGGACAGGCAGATAGCATATATATAGTAATCGGCACGGAAACCTTCCTCAGGATACATCATAACGGGGACTCCCTCCGAAATAAAATAAGGCAGCCCCTGCTCCTGGAGTCCAAACATGCTTAGCGTTGTGCTGATATTCCGGGTCGTATTTGCCAATGGCGTTCCTGTTATTTCCATAACAAATCTATTTATAAAAAATGATTACCCTTCCTTCCTAAGCATTTGATAGTGGCTATAAAAAACCCCGGACGAGCCGGGGTTCAACCTTTAAATACTGCCTATGCTTTTGCCACAGACAGTTTACCGCGAAAGCTTCTTATTTTCAGCTGTAGTATGATGGCCATGGCTGCCAGACAAACAACACAGGTAATGGAAAGCGCAGCCAGTTGGGGATAGATATCGCTGATCTCCCCGCCGTATACCGACAGCTTACGGAAACCGGCTAAAAAATGCGTGAGAGGCAACGATTCTGCGATAGCCCTGATCCAGCCCGGCATACTTTGTAACGGCCAGGTATAGCCGCTCAGCAGGAAGGACGGTGTGGCAATGACCATCAGCAGCTCCGTAGCCTTCAGCTGGTTGGGCACGGCAACCGAAAACAGCATGCCGAGCAATATACATGCCAGGCTGAACACCGATACCAGCAGTGCTACGCCGGGGGTAAATACCGGTATATCAATATCGTATACCACGTAAAACAAACCCACCACGAGCCACATAAAGGTGGTCATGATCACAAAAGGTAATATTTTCAATACAATATGGTACAGGGAGTTGCTGCTTGCTTTTACCAGTTTCCCGAAATAACCGTCTTCAAAATCCCGAGCAAACACCAGTGCCAGTCCCAGCATGATCACCTGCTGCATAACAGTGCCCAGGATACCCGGGATCATCAGGTTCATATAGTTGCCGGCAGGGTTGTAAAAACGGTTATAGTTCACTTTAAAAGGCTCAAACCGCTGTGCTGCCGCAAAGGTGGGTACCCCTGTTTTTTTAAGCGCTTCTATTTCTATACCGGCATTGATAGTGCCCAGTACGGTTTGTATGGCGCGGGTGGCAAAGTTAGCGGTCACCAGGTTAGCAGTACTAATGTCTACCATCACTTCGGGATACCGTTTCTGCATAATGTCTGCTTCAAACCCCTGTGGTAAGCTGATGACAGCCACATATTCTTTGGAAGGCATTTCCCTGGCAATATCGCCTGCGCTGAACTGCACTTTGGCGATGCTAAGGTTTTCGTTTTCATTGAGCGCATCTATGATCTTGCCACTGGTGGGCGTATTGTCTTCGTCGATCACCACAATTTCCATTTTGGTCACCTTCCCGGCCTTATACATGTTGATGGTAATGATCCCGTACAACAACGGTGCCCCGAAGAAGATCATCATCACCACATTGTTGGAAAATATTCTTCTCCATTCTGTATTCAATAGTTGTATGAACTTTTTCATGTTGCGGTAATTAAGGTTTCAGAAAAACGGTGGAGTTATTGTATAAGCCATCTGCATCGGATGATTGCAGGGGGATAACTTTTAACTCATAAAAGGCTTCCCCTATCTGCCTGTTGGGCGCTGTGCTGGTATTATCTGCGTACCGCGGCAGTTGCTTTACCATCGAAATTTTTGCAGCCATATTTTTATCTGTGCCCGGCACCGTGATGGTCACTTCTTTTCCCAACGGGTATGCATTGATAGCTTTCTCCCCGATGGTGAACCGGAAATAGCTGTTTCCCTGCTGGTAACCGCTTACAATAGGATATCCGGGTGTTGCCAGTTCTCCCTCTTTCAGGGTAACGGACTCCACCAGCATATCCGCCGGCGCGATGATGATGGTTTCACTAACGGCCTGCAGCACTTCCTTACGGGCGCCCAGTGCTCTTTCCACCTGCCCGCGGGCACTGCTGATAGTTTCGGGGCGGGTGCCGCCGGTCACTTCTTTTTGTTTTGCTTTAATAGCATTCACCTGTGCCTGCGCTGCAAGGTATTTTGATTTCACTTCGTCAAACTTTTGTGCCGGGATCAGCGAATCCTTAAACATGTTCTCCATGCGGGCATACGATTGCTGCGCGAATTCCAGCTGGGCAGTGGCAGCATCGAGCTGGCTCTGGATTTGTTGCAACTGATCGGTAGTAGCGCCATTGCGGGCCAACCGGAGCTGCCCTTCTGCACTGGTAATGGCGCCATCGGCCTGTTCCAGCCTGGCTTCCAGCTCGGGAACATGGATGATGGCAAGGGTATCCCCCTTGTGTACGGGCTGACCTTCCTGTACAAAGATCTTTTCTATGCGTCCTGCAATTTTTGAAGTCATGCTGATCGTTTCCAGCTTTACTTTTCCTTCCGGCTCAGCCGGTGTTTGTTGCCTGTTGTTGCATGCAGCCAGGCTGATGCCTGATAATATGATGAGAGATATATAAGAGCGTTTCATGGTAAATTATTTTGAGGTACTTAAAGGTTGTTTAATAAGGTGCCGTTCAACTCAGCAGCGCTCAATGCTGCCCGTCGCTGATCGTATACGGCCTGCTGGTATTCAAACTTTACTTTTTCAATATCATTCAGGGCGTTCAATACATCGGTTAGCCCTGCCAGTCCGTTCCGGTACTGCTTATCAACAAAGTCATAGGTGTCTTCCGTTAATTTTATTTCTGCTTTTTTCAGCTTCAGCTTTTGATTTGCCAGCAGGTAATCTTCCTGCAACTTATCCTGGCCCAACTGTATCATGTCTTCCGCGGCTTTTCTCCGCACCTGCAGCTGCTGTCTTTGCAATACCGCTTTTTGGGCGTTGTTCCGGGCCGCCAGTCCGTCAAAAATGTTCCACTGCAGACGAATGCCTGCAAACCACCGGGGATCCAGCAGGGACAGGTCCTTATCCCTCAGCTCGTATTGCCCGTAGGCAGCTACCTTGGGTACGTACTCGGAAAGTGCCGCTTTCTGCATATAATGTGTGGCAGCTATTCCTTCATCCAGGGCTTTCAACTCCGGCTGCCTGTTATGAGATGGCTCAAACGTAAATGCTGCAGGCACCAGTTCCGGATGCAGGTTTTTCAGTTCCGTTTCCGGAGCACCGGTTAACTGGTGCATTTTATACTGCAGCAATTGCATATTGGTTTGATTTTCTATTTTCTTCATGTCCAGCTTTTGCTGTGCCAGCTCAATCCGTTTTCTTTCCAGTGGCGTCGCCAACCCGTTTTCAATGGCTTTTGTTACAAACCGGGTTTGTTCTTCGAGAATTTTTTCCGAAGAACGGATGATGGCATCCGCACCTGCCACTACGGCCATTTTGTCGTATACTTCCGATACATCCAGCCATAGCCTGGTTTGCTGCCTGGCAGTAAGGTGGTTGTAAGCTTCCTGCTGGTGCCGGTATGCTTTTACACCGTTGCTTACCTTAAAGCCGCTGAATAGCAGCCATTGCGCATTCACATTTGCTTTCAGAATATCTTTCCGTTGGATAGGGTCTACGGGCTGCAGCTCCACACCCGAGGGCAGGGCGCCGTTAAAAGGCAGACCCAATTTCTCCTTTATCAGCAGGGATTGCGTACCCATCAGCACGGTTTGCAGGTTTTCCGGGAAAACAATGTCGTCGTTCAGCCGGGTGTAGGAGCCTGTAAAGCCCAGTCTGGGCAGGTAGCTGAAACGGGCAGTTTGCATATCCAGGGCAGTTTGCTGCTGCTGCAGGTGATACAACTGCAGGGTATCGTTTTTGCCGACAGCCTGATCGTAGAGCTGCTTAACCTCCCGGTTAAAGAATTGTGCATGAACTTGCGTAATGCCCAACAGCAATATCCATGACAGGATTAACTTTTTCATTGCTTACATCATTTAAAGGTTGATGCAAAGTTGGCAACATGATCCGGCACATTTTTGTCCAAAATTCAGAACGATTTATCCAAAATGTATAAAAGCGGAATTGTATTGGTTACTTAAGCAATAAACAATTGCTGTCATTTACCCTATTTTTGCCGTATTATCACAACAAATGGGACACAAGAAACTGATCAGGTTTGAAGAAATAAAGCATTTCCGGAACGTGCTGCAATTTCCCAGGAACATGGCAGGAAACTGGCATTCATTTTTTGGCAACGATAACAGGATCACATTGGAATTAGCCTGTGGCAAAGGGGAGTATACCGTGCAGTTGGCGCAGCTATATCCGGACAGGAATTTCATTGGGGTAGATCTGAAGGGCAACAGGATATGGGCCGGCGCTAAAAAGTGCTTGGAGGGAAATATTGGCAATGCAGCTTTCCTGCGTACCCAGATAGAACGGATCCACGAATACTTTGATAAAAACGAAGTGAGCGAGATATGGATCACCTTTCCGGACCCGCAGCTGCGGTTATCCAAGGCAAAAAAAAGATTAACACATCCCCGCTTTCTGAGGCTTTATCAGCAAATACTTGCAGATAACGGTATTGTTCACCTGAAGACCGACTCTCCGGATCTCTATGATTTTACACTTAAAGTAGCAGAACTGTATAACCTCCGCGTATCGGAGGCTTCTGATAATGTATATGAAAGGCCGCATCTCCCGGAAGAGCTGAAAATAAAAACCTATTATGAGAGCCTTGACATTGCCAAAAGCAATAGAGTGCATTATCTTAAATTTACTATAGATAATGCACTCCCTGCTGAAAAAGATAATATGCTGAAAGAGCTGCTTAAAGAAACAGCGGTTGATCAATAATCTCCCAGTGTTTCCGGCAGTTGCTCCAAGGCTTTTTTCAATTGATCATCATTGGGGGCGATACCATGCCACTCGTGGTCTCCTTCCATAAAGTCAACACCTTTACCCATCACCGTATGCATCATAATAGCTACGGGCTTTCCTTTACCGGTCAGTTGTCTGGCTTTGTTGAGTGTTGCCACCACATCGTCCATATCATTACCGTTCATACTGATAACAGTCCATCCAAAGTCTTCAAACTTTTTGCCCAAGTCACCCATATCCAGCACTTTCTGGGTAGGGCCATCTATCTGCTGCCCGTTCCAGTCTACCGTAGCGATCAGGTTATCCACTTTATGGTGGGGGGCAAACATAATGGCTTCCCAGTTTTGTCCTTCATTCAGCTCTCCGTCGCCATGCAGCGTGTAAACCAGCCCTTTGTCATTGTTCAGCTTTTTGGCCAGGGCCGCACCTATGGCCACACTCAGCCCCTGTCCGAGAGAACCTGAAGCCACCCTTATACCAGGCAGGTGCTCATGTGTAGCAGGGTGCCCCTGCAGGCGGGAATTGATCCTGCGGAAAGTATGCAGCTCGTCTATCGGAAAGTATCCTGAACGGGCCAGGGTAGCATACCAAACCGGTGATATATGTCCATTGGAAAGGAAGAACAGATCTTCTCCCGTTCCATCCATATTAAAGTTCGTATCATGTTTTAATACATCAAAATACAGGGCAGTAAAAAAATCTGCACATCCCAAAGATGCACCGGGGTGGCCACTTTGGCATTCGTGCACCATCCTTACAATATCTCTTCTGATTTGAGTAGCAATGTCTTTTAATTCTGGCATAATTATATTTCTTAAAATTTCAAAGCTAAAGTATTGTGTTTTGTGAACAAAATTTACGCTGTTTTTTAATAATAATAGCTTTGGGCAACCGTTTTTAAACAGAGTAGCACCAAGTAAAATATACAAATATCATAATATGTAATGTTTACTTAAAAAAAAACTCTACATTTGCATTTTTAAAAATAACCAGATGGAAATCATTTTATTAGCCATTATCCTGGCATTTGTAATTACCTATACGGCCATCCCGGTTATTATTAATGTCTCCAATATTAAGAAGCTATACGATGTTCCCAATGCCAGAAAGGTGCATGCATCACCCATACCGTCCTTAGGCGGGTTAGGGATATTTGCCGGTTTCACCCTTTCCTGTCTGCTCAGCATATCACTTGCCGACCACCCTGCTTTTCAGTATTTTTTTGCAGCGGCGCTGATCATCTTCTTTCTGGGTATAAAAGATGACATCCTGGTACTGACACCCATGAAGAAGATCATCGGGCAGATCATTGCTACATTCATTGTTATTTATAAAGGAGGAGTTGTCATTCACAGCATGCATGGTTTCCTGGGGGTAAATGAGGTACCGGAAGTTGTAAGCCTGATCCTCACCTATTTGACAATATTGATGATTATCAATTCATTTAACCTTATTGACGGGGTAGACGGGCTGGCAGCCGGGCTGGGTATTTTTACCACGCTTACTTTTGGCGTATATTTTTATACTATCAATCACATAGAATATTCGGCGCTGGCATTTGCCATGAGCGGCAGCTTACTGGCTTTTTTGATATTCAACCGTTCACCTGCACGGATATTCATGGGTGATACCGGGTCGCTGCTGATCGGTCTGGTAAATGCTATTCTGGTGGTTCATTTTATCAATGTAGCAGGAAGCCCCGTGATTGCTAATCCCGTAAATGCCGTACCGGCCTTGGCCATTGCTATTCTTATTATTCCCTTATTCGATACGGTTCGGGTATTCTCCATCAGGATCTTCAACCGCCGTTCTCCCTTCAGCCCGGACAGGAACCATATTCATCATATCCTGCTGGACAGGGGTATGAGCCATAAAAAAGTTTGTTTTACACTGCTTATGACCAACATTTCTTTTGTTGTGATTGCCTATTTCCTAAGATCTTACAGCAGTAATATTGTTATTCCCGTTTTGGCAGCATTGGCTTTCGGGACTTTTGCGTTTGTATATTACAGGCGCAATCCCAAGCTTAAAGTGGTAAAACGTTATGATGAAAACGAGATCTCTTCATCAAAAATTCTCCCTATAAGCACCTCCGCTAAAGCGGTGGAGCAGCACTAACTAAATTCGTCTTTCTATTTCCATTTGTTTAGATTTGCAGCCCTGAAAATATATTAACTATGGTAGAAGATGTATCATTGGTAATGGATGTTTGTGAAGACTCCATGAAAAAAGCAGTCAGCCATCTTGAAGCGGAACTGGTAAAGATAAGGGCAGGAAGAGCCAATCCGCAAATGCTGGATGGTATTGTTGTTGATTATTACGGCAACCCGACTCCCATCAACCAGGTAGGCAATATTTCAGTAGTGGATGCCAGGACAATTACCATACAGCCCTGGGAAAAAAATATGCTTCAACCCATCGAACGCGCTATCATCGCCGCTAATATCGGTATTAACCCTCAAAATGACGGTTCCATTATACGGTTGTTTTTGCCTCCATTAACCGAAGAAAGAAGAAAAGACCTTGTAAAAAGAGTGAACGCAGAAGGAGAACAGTCAAAAGTGGCGGTCAGAAATATACGCAGAGACTCTATTGAAGATATTAAAAAGCTGCAAAAGAACGGACTGAGCGAAGATGCGGGAAAAGATGCGGAAAAGGATATTCAAAATATGACCGACAGATTCATTACGCTTATTGACAAGCACCTTGCCGCAAAGGAAAAAGAAATTATGGCCGTTTAGTGTCATGTCAAACATGAATTTTCAATTTGAGATCTCCCGCAGATTCCGCTGAATTCCGCAGATAATCAAAGTCTTCCGCGCTTATTTGCGAAATCAGCGGGAAATATTAGCCGTCGTTTTATCGCTGACATGACACTAGTCTACCCCGTGCATTGAATGTTAATAAATATTAACATTCAAAAATGAATATTGCTTTGCATTGTAATACTTTTAATCCCAATTAAATTTTCAATTTAACCTTAAAGAAAACAATTTATGGGATTCATCAAAGAATTTAAAGACTTTGCATTTAAAGGCAACGTTGTTGATCTGGCTGTTGCTGTGATCATCGGTGGTGCGTTCGGGACCATCATTTCATCGATGGTGGATGATGTTATTACACCATTGTTGCTTAACCCGGCACTAAAGGCTGCGAACGCTGAAAACCTCGCAGAGCTTAAATGGGGAGCGGTAAAATACGGCAACTTCCTGGCAGCCATCATCAAATTCCTGGTGATTGCTTTTGTCCTGTTCCTTGTTGTAAAAGCAGCCTCTGCTGCCAACAGGAAAAAAGAAGAAGCTCCTGCAGCGCCACCAGAGCCGTCTTCTACAGATAAGCTTCTCATGGAAATAAGGGATGAGCTAAAGAAAAATTAATCTATCCTTATATTATGTAGCGAGGCTGCCTTCAAATTGAAGGGCAGCCTCGTTGCTATTCGACAAGTCTGAAATTCTTCCGGGATACTTTTATACCGCCACGATATAGCGGCCGGACACTACCATAAAGGTATTTTGTATTATGCGCTTTCCTGCGTAAGCTTTTCAGCATTTTCAGCAAACTGCAGTGCATCAATAAACTCCTGGAGCGCTCCATTCAACACCTCATCCAGGTTATAAGCAGTGAGGCCTATACGATGATCGGTGACGCGTCCCTGCGGAAAATTGTATGTCCTGATCTTTGCCGAGCGGTCGCCTGTGCTTACCAGGCTTTTCCGGTGACGGGCAATTTCTTCCTCCTGTTTCCTTACCTGCTCTTCATATAGCCTGGTTCTCAGCATTTGCATCGCTTTTTCCCTGTTACCCAACTGACTCCTTTCCGTCTGGCAAATAACCACGGTGCCCGTAGGTATATGGGTAAGCATCACCTTGGTTTCCACTTTGTTTACGTTTTGTCCGCCGGCGCCACCGCTCCGGGCAGTTTCCATTTTTACATCGCTTTCCCTCAGCTCAAAATCCACCTCTTCCGCTTCCGGCATTACGGCCACAGTAGCTGCGCTGGTATGCACCCTGCCGCTGGCTTCCGTATCGGGTACGCGCTGCACGCGGTGTACCCCGCTTTCAAACTTGAGCGTACCGTAAACATCTTCTCCGTCTATTTCTATCTGTACCTCTTTGTATCCGCCTACCGTTCCTTCGCTTTCACTCAATATGGCTGTCTTCCAGCCTTTTCTTTCGCAATACCGCAGGTACATACGCACCAGGTCTCCCGCAAACAGGGATGCTTCATCGCCCCCGGTTCCCGCACGTATCTCCAGGATAGCATTCTTTTCATCCTGCGGATCCTTGGGAATCAGCATCTGGCGTATCTCCGACTCCATTTTTGTCTTTGTTTCCTCCAGTGCCGGCAGCTCTTCTTTGGCCATATCCCTCATTTCCTCATCATCCCCGTTCAGCACTTCCTGGTTAAAAGCAATATCATCCAGCAATTTCCTGTACCCGTTATAAGCCTGTACTATTTTTTCCAGGCTTCTGTATTCCCTGCTGGTGGCGGTAAATTTTTTATTGTCGCTAACAATTTCAGGGTTTGTAAGCGCTATTCCCAACTGATCGAACCTCGCCTTAATGGCTTCTAGTTTGTCTAACATAGCATTTAAAAAAGGTTAGCAAAGGTAAAGGGTTAGCATTAAAACGTTATCCTTTTCATGCATCCAATTCTGCTAAATTTGTTATTACTAGTTACATTGCAGTATGGATAATTTTGAAATAGCTGATGCTTTTTCGCTGCTTTCCCGCCTGATGGATATTCATGGAGAAAACAGCTTTAAAGTAAAATCATATGCCAATGCCGCCTATACGATTGAAAAGCTTCCCGGAAGGCTGGAAGATATGCCGCGGGAAAAGATCTTTTCGATCAAAGGGATCGGCGAGGCTACCGGGAAAAAAATCATTGAGATGATGGATACCGGGAAACTGGCGGTATTAGAAGAGTATATAGCGAAAACACCCCCGGGAATAATAGAAATGCTGCTGAATATCAAAGGACTGGGCGCCAAAAAAATTGCAATCATCTGGAAGGAAATGGGGCTGGAAAGCATTGGCGAGCTATTGTATGCCTGTAACGAGAACAGGCTTTCCCTGTATAAAGGTTTTGGTGAAAAAACCCAGAAAAATGTAAAAGAAAGCATAGAGTTTTATCAACGCAGCCAGGGTAACTTCCTCTATGCCCAGGTGGAAGCTTATACACTTGCCCTGCAGGCGCAACTGGAGAAAACACTGCCGGCGCATCAGTTCCGTCTTACAGGTGCTTTCAGAAGACAACTGGAAACATTACATGCGTTGGAATGGGTTACCACTGCCGGCCTGCCCGTCCTGGAAGCATTTTTTAATACACTGAATTACAAGATTTCCGAACAAACGGAGGCTTATGTCAGCTTTGAGAGCGAAGGGGCTATCCGCCTGGTATTTTACTTTGCATCGGATGCAAATACCGGGAGTATCTTATTCCAGACAAGCTGTTCTCCTGAATTTATGGATGAATGGGAAAAACGGTTCCCTTCTTCAAAGTTATCTACAGATGAGAACGACATTTTTGCTGATGCGGCTGTAAGTTATATTCCCCCCTGCCGGAGGGAGCTTCCTTCCATTATCGACAGGTCAGGCGGGAACCCGCCGGTAAACCTGATACAGCCTTCTGACATAAAAGGCATCATCCACAGCCACAGCAACTGGAGTGATGGCAGCTTCTCTATAGAAGAAATGGCGCAGGCGGCTATACAGCAGGGGTTTGAATATCTTGTAATCAGTGATCACAGCAAGTCGGCCTTTTATGCCAACGGCCTGCAGGAAGACCGTTTGAAGGAACAGCATGTGTATATAGATTCGCTGAATGAAAAGCTGAGACCTTTTAAAATATTCAAGAGCATTGAAGCGGATATCCTGAATGATGGCAGCCTGGATTACGAAGACAGGATACTGGCGACCTTTGACCTGGTCATTGCTTCCGTGCATTCCAACCTGAAAATGACAGAAGAAAAAGCGATGCAACGGCTCCTGAACGCTGTTAAAAATCCTTTTACAACCATCCTGGGGCATATGACCGGGCGACTGCTGCTGAGCCGTAATGGGTATCCCGTCAACCACCATGTATTGATAGATGCCTGCATAGCCAACAACGTGGCAATAGAGCTGAACGCGCATCCCAGGCGGCTTGATATTGACTGGCGCTTCATTGACTATGCGCTTCAGAAAGGCGGTATCATATCTATAGATCCTGATGCTCATGCTATTGACGGGTATGCCGATATCCGTTATGGTGTGCTGGCAGCCCAAAAAGGCGGGGTAAGCCCTGTACAGAACCTCAGCAGCTATACCCTGGAGCAATTTGAACAATACCTGCAGGAAAGAAAGATATTGAAAGGCATATAAGGCTGCGTACTAAGTATTTTTCCTGAATACTAAATTCTGAGGCCAATTACAGGGTAAATGCCCAAAATTGCAATCGTGTTTCCGGTATGCTGGTTTGGTACCGGGCATTTTTATAATTAGACATGGTTGTTAAATTCCACCCCTGGTTTTGTTGAATGGTCCATACATCAGGAAGGCAATGTCATTCTTTGCAGCCATCGCTTGCAGCGTGATGTCCTACGCATGCTCGCAGGATTCCGTCTTTCATATCCAGCTATACAACAACTCCACGATAAATGCAGCTGATATACATGCTGTTACCAAAGATGTACGGGGGTTTTTGTGGATACTCTACCGGCGTCAGGTAGCGCGTTTTGACGGGAGGACTGCCCGTGTTTTTAACCTGGGAACAGGTCTTGAAAACATACTTGCTGATGACGAAGGACGGGTATGGGTATCCTCAAAAGATAAAATATTCTTTTTTGAGGATGGAAAAGCTGATTTTGAAGAAGTGCCGGTATCGGCATCTGCTGCCAGCTTAAGATTGGGACCATTAGTGGAGGCGCAGGGAAATATCCTGATCATTTCAAATGAAGGCGTGCTGCAGTATAACGACTCTACCGGGTTTAAAAAAATGCCTGGTAATATCCCGGTTTCCGGTTACAATATCAGGATACTGTCCGTTAAAGAAGAGCATCTGTTCTTCCGGAATGATTCCCAGGTATTCCGTTATCACCTGGTCAGCAAGCAGCTTGACAGCCTTCCGAATAACGAAGCCTATAAGCTGCACCCCTTATCCGGAGATAGTGCCCTTGTAAGCACGTGGACGAATAAAAGCTACTGGTATAATTTCAGGGACAAAACCATCCGCCAGGCTGTATTACCGGGTGAAGAGACATTTGACACCAGGAGCATAGCTTCTTATGACCCCGGTCATTATTTTGTGGTCTGCCGGGAAGGCATATTTGATTTCGATGCAGTACAGTCAACCTTTAAGCACCTCCGGTTTATGCTGGACGGACGTGAAATAGCTACCAGCGAATATGCTTTCAACATTTTCCCGGACAGGGATGGGTATGCGTGGTTGGCCACGGTGGATGGAATAGTACGTTTTTCATTCAGGCATGAAACAGTAGGGCTTGCAAGATTCAGGCAGGAAGACAATAGCCAACAGGGCGGTATAGACAATGTACGAAAGATCACCAGCGATGAAAACGGCAACCTGTGGCTGGCAACTGCCAACGGATTTCTCTTCTGGGACATTGCCGGTAACAGGCAGGAAATGTTCCTGTCGTCGGTCGGGTCGATCAAACATCCTTCTATAAAGGCCCTTGCATACGACGGACGGCACCTGATATTGGGTCCTACGGATTCCGGCATCTGGCTGTTTGATACAAAGAACAGAACCTACAAACGCCCGCTCTACGAAAATGAACAGATAAAAAAGCAAAGTGAACGGGATTATATTGACGATATCATTACGATCAGCAACGGAGATCACCTGATAATGGGGAGAGACAATTTATACCGGCTGAACGGCTCTACATATTCCCTGACAGCGCTGGATTTTCCGGCAGCGAAAGAAAATACAAACTATGCATACCAATCGCCGGATGGCATTATATGGCTGACCACCAATAGCGGACTGCATTGCCTGGATGCAGACTGCAATTTTTTACAAACGATTCCTCTGCCTTTTGAGGATAAATATATAAGCAGCGGCTATGTGCTGGAAGATGGACGGTTTGTATTCGCAACCAATTACGGTGTGTTCATTGCCGCTTATCACAACGATAACATCTCCGTAAATAAGTTTGCAACTGCTTTTGACAATATTTTCCTGAACACCATTTTTTTTGACAGGAATAACATTCTTTGGGCAACGGCAGAAAATGGCATTTACCGGTATGATCCAGTAAGTCAAAAGCTGAACCTGTTCGATCACTACGACAACGTACAGGTACATGGTTTTAACGATAACAACTGGCATCGGAACAACGATGGGATTGTTTTCCTGGGCGGCAGGAACGGGGTTTCTTTTTTTGCTCCCGAGAAACTGAAGCCTATGGACGAAAAGCTGGATGTGTACCTGACCGGGGTTACCACCACGGGTAGTTTTTTATATAACAATGCAGACAAAAATATCCTGAACTACTCGCATAAAGCCACCTTGCATGCGGAATTCATTTCACCCTATTTCAGCAACCCTGAAAAAGTGAAATACCGGTTCCGGCTGACAGGCTTCGACGACGGATGGAAAATTATAGGCAATACAAATGTGCTGCAGTTCACTTCCCTGCCGCCCGGAAATTATACATTAAGCATCCAGGCATCCATCAACAATATTGATTGGGTAGATGCCAAAAACAACCTTTCTTTTTACATAAAGCCCCCGTTCTGGCTGACCTGGTGGTTTATTACATGTGTTATACTGGCCACAGGTGGTATTATATGGAAGGCATTACAGATCAGGAACAAAAAGCTGGCAGAACAAAAAGAGAAAATAGAAGCCGAACAGGCGATCAATTACTTTGCTACGAGCCTTCAGGAAACAAGCTCTGTGAAAGAGATACTCTGGGATGTTGCGAAAAACTGCATAGGCAGGCTTCATTTTGAGGATTGTGTGATCTACATGGTCGATTATGATAAAAAGGAGCTGGTGCAGAAAGCTGCTTTTGGCCCCAAGCAGGAAGAGGATTATACAATAAAAGATCCTATAACGATTCCCCTGGGAAAAGGCATAAGCGGGTATGTGGCGGTTACCGGCCAGGCGGAGATCATTACCGATACAACCAGGGATGAACGTTATATAGTAGACGATGCTTTTCGCTTCTCCGAAATAACGGTTCCCATTGTTCATAAAGGGGAGGTGCTGGGCATTATAGATTGCGAGCATTCGAAAAAAAACTTTTTCACAAAAAACCACCTTTCCATTCTTACAACCATTGCATCGCTGTGCGCCAATAAAATTGTAAAATCGAAGGCGGAAGCCGAAAAGCAACGGGCAGAGCAGATACTGATACAAACACAAAAAAAGATGGCAGATATAGAGATGCTGGCGCTGCGTTCCCAGATGAACCCTCATTTTATTTTCAATTGTCTCAATTCTATCAATCGCTATATTGTCAAAAGCGACTCGGCCACCGCTTCGCTATACCTGACAAAATTTGCAAAGCTGATCAGGCTGATACTGGATAATTCAAACAGTAAGTCCATCACCCTCGCTAATGAAATAGAAGCGCTGAAGTTGTATATTGAGATGGAATTGATCCGTTTTGAAAACCGGTTTACGTATTCAGTTGCCATTGACAACGCTATTTGTGCGGATAATATTTTTGTTCCGCCGTTGATATTGCAGCCGTTTGTTGAAAACGCCATATGGCATGGGCTTTTGCACAAAAAAACAGCGGGAGAGCTAAAGATCAGGATAGAGCTGCAGTCCCGGTGCCTTTTGAGATGTGTGATAGAAGACAATGGTATTGGACGCGACAAATCCAGGGAGCTCCGCAGCAAATCCGTATCTACAAAAAAATCCCTGGGAATGAAGCTTACCGAAGACAGGCTTGCATTACTTTCCAAACAGTCGCAAACAGAAGCGACCGTGGAAGTGGAAGATATGAGGTACGAAAATAATGAAGCTGCGGGTACTAAAGTGATCATTAATATCCCCGTGGATTGCTAATCGTTATAAACATATTGGTATGATAAAAAGTATAATCATAGATGATGAACAGAATGCCCTGGAAATGATGGAGTGGCTGATCAAGACCTATACACCGCAGGTGCAGGTGTTGGCCATGTGCAATTCAGCCGAACAGGGAATAGAGGCTATCAGAAAACACAGGCCGGATGTAGTATTTCTGGATATCGAGATGCCTAAAATGAATGGCTTCGATATGCTGGAACAGTTTGATAACCTGTTTTTTGAAGTGGTGTTTTGTACCGCGTATGATCAGTTTGCGTTAAAGGCCTTTAAATACAGCGCACTGAATTATCTTCTGAAGCCGGTAGACCCCGATGACCTGAAAGCAACCATTAAAAGACTGGAAGAAAAAAAGTCTATTCCCACAAGAGAGCAACTGAACCTGTTATTGCAAAATATCCAGGCGCGGGATAAGCATACGCCACAAAGGATCGCTTTAACTACCAATGATGGCTTGATCTTTGTCGCAACCAACGATATCATATACTGCGAAGCAGAAAGTAATTACACCAATGTGGTATTGGCGAACGGGAAAAAGATACTTGTATCCAAAGTATTGAAAGAAATTGATGAAGCGCTTAGCGGAAATGATTTCTACAGGGTCCACAGCTCCTATCTCATCAACATCAATCATATTAAAAAGTTTGTGCGCAGCGACGGTGGATATATTATAATGGACAATGACGCCAATATCAATATCTCCCGCAGCCGGCGCCAGGAATTCATGGAATTGTTTTCCCGTTTCTGAGAAGCGATGCCGCGTAGTTAACAATTCGATAATATCACCTTTGGAGATAATGAAAAAAGTTTCCCGAAACCCTTTGCCGTAAAGGGTTTCAACTTTTTTTTGACCTGTTTAGTATCAAATTTTCTTTGAAAATCCGACTTGCACCGGGGTTTTCATGTGTTAGCTTTGTAGTATCAAATCAACAGCCACCCTATCTAACGGCTTCGTTTCGCCCGCGATTGTTTTTCCTCACGATTGTTCCACTCCCGGTTGTTTTGCATAACTATTTTTTAAAATTTAAAAATCAATTTTTATGAAATCAATCAATGTAAACCCGGTTAAAACGCTGGTACTTTCCGCTGCAATTGCGCTCACATCACTCTCCGTAAACGCCCGTACCGGTGGAAAAGAAAAAGCCACGATACCGGTTGAATTCAGCTATGTAGGATCTGTAAATAAAAGCCCTGTATTTCAGCTTGACCTGGTGAATGACTCTGATGAGAAGCTGTATATTTCCATCAGGAACACTGCCGGCGACGTATTGTATTCAACCAGCTTCAAGGGGAAAAACTTCAGTAAAAGGATCCGGTTTGACAATGCAGACCTTTCTGACCTCCAGTTAAAACTTGTGGTAACCTCTAAGTCTAAAACAGAAATACAGAATTTCCAGATCACACAGCACAACAGGGTGATTGAAGAAATAACTGTCGGTAAATTATAAGGGTCCGTCATTAACCGATCAGAAGGAGACACTAAATTCAAATAGTGACTCCTTCTGGCTTTTACATCGGAGAGTCTCCGTTTTGTATAAATAAGCCAGGATCGGGCACTACACTTCATTTTGATATGCCACAGAATAAAAATCATTATTCACAGCATACTGTCCAAACACCCCAGGTTTACAATACAGCGTATTTGTAACACCATTTATCGGGTACCCATAACAGGTGGAACTCCTACCCGCTTTGAGGTAGAGGCTTTTCTCATTTAATTATTAAATTTGTGATCCGGTCAGATCACGGGTTTGATAACTTTATTTGACTTCTAAGCGCTCATGAGTTCAATTTCTGTTTGTATAGTAGAAGATAACAACGATATCCGCCAGGCATTAGAGCAGATCATAACGATGTCCAACGGTTATTCTTTATTGGGGTCTTTTTCCAGTGCGGAGGCGGCTATCGACGGCTTGCCACCGTTAAAACCGAATGTTGTGCTGATGGATATTAACCTGGGAGGAATGAGCGGTATTGAATGTGTAAAGCAACTGAAACCTGCCCACCCTGATATCCTTTTTATGATGTGCACAGTGTACGAAGAGGATGAAAAGATCTTCGAGGCTTTGTCTGCAGGTGCTAACGGATATATTCTCAAAAAGACCGCGCCGCTTAAGCTGCTCGAAGCCATCAAAGAGCTGGCGGAAGGCGGTGCTCCCATGAGCAGCCAGATCGCAAGAAAGGTAGTAGCAGCTTTCCAGGGAAAGGCAAACGCATCGCCCGATGCAATCCTGGATACGCTCTCCAACCGTGAGCTGGAGATACTGGAGCTGCTTGCAAAAGGCATGTTGTACAAGGAAATTTCCGCCAAGCTGGGGATAGCACAGGAAACCGTTCGCAAACATGTGTACCATATCTACGAAAAGCTGCATGTCAATAACCGCGTAGAAGCCGTTAACAAGTTTTACGGACGTTAGCTTCCTCTCACACGTTTTTATTATTACTGAACATTTGCCATCTTTGTTGATCAGAATCACAAAAGGTGGGGCTTTATGCGTAAAATATTTGTAATTGTTTCTGCAGTTGTGTTTATCACAACCCTGGCTCTTTCCATATTTCTGGACGGGAAATGGTATCCGTTCTTTGTAATAGCCGCTTTTTTAACCGGGATGGGTTATTACGACATGTTTCAGAAAAAACATTCCATTATGCGTATTTATCCCTTGTTCGGACGACTGCGTTATTTCATGGAAGATATCCGTCCAAAGGTCTACCAGTATTTTGTAGAATCCGATATAGACGGCCGTCCTGTAAACCGTATAGACAGAAGCACGATCTATCAAAGAGCAAAACAGCAAAATGATACCATGCCCTTTGGCACCCAGCTGGATGTATACGCAGAGGGTTATGAATGGATGAGCCACTCTATCGTTCCCAGGGATTTTCACAAAATGGATCATGACCCCCGGGTGGTTATTGGTAACAAAGATTGTTTGCAGCCATATTCCTGTAGTATCCTGAACGTATCTGCCATGAGCTTTGGGTCGCTAAGCTCAAATGCAATAGAAGCGCTGAACGGAGGCGCCAGGATCGGCAATTTTGCGCACAATACCGGCGAAGGAGGACTCAGTCCTTTTCACCTGAAACATGGTGGCGACATTATTTGGCAGATAGGCACCGGCTATTTCGGGTGCAGGGATGAAGAAGGCCATTTTCACCCGGGATTGTTTGCAGAAAAGGCACAGCTTCCCAACGTAAAAATGATAGAGCTGAAGATCTCCCAGGGCGCCAAACCCGGGCATGGCGGCATATTGCCTGCTGCTAAAAACACAGAAGAGATCGCCAGGATCCGGCACGTGAAACCTCATACCACAGTGGCCTCTCCGCCATTTCACTCCGCCTTCGGCACGCCCAGGGAAATGATACTGTTCCTGCATAAGATGCGGACCCTGAGCGGAGGCAAACCCGTAGGATTTAAACTATGCATAGGCATCAAAAGTGAATTTGTCGCCATCTGCAAGGCCATGATGGAATTGGATATTTACCCTGACTTTATAACCGTAGATGGCGCTGAGGGCGGTACAGGCGCCGCACCGCAGGAATTTTCCAACTACGTAGGCGCACCCTTGCTGGACGGACTGGCATTTGTTCAAAACATACTGCAGGGATTGGATATCCGGAAACACATCAGGATCATAGCAAGCGGAAAAATATTTACCGGCTTTCATATTGCCCGTGCGGTATCCCTGGGGGCAGATGCCTGCAATACTGCCCGTGCCATGATGATGGCCTTAGGCTGCATCCAGGCTCTTCAATGTAATACCAACAAATGTCCTACAGGCGTGGCCACACAGGATCCTGCATTGACCGTTGGGCTGGTAGTAGATGATAAAAAAGTGCGGGTAGCCAACTACCACCGGGCTACCGTAAAAAGCTTTGTAGAGCTGCTCGGGGCGTCAGGACTGGATGATATGCACGCGCTGACACGTTCGCATATTTACCGGCGCAGCTCCCTGAATGAAATGGTGTCTTTTGAAGAGATCTTTCCCTCTATAAATCCCGGCGCTATTTTAAAAGGAGAGATACCGGAGAAATATACCAGGGACCTGGAAAAAGCGAATGCGGACAGATGGAGTTGATGGGGTAAATTGATGTAATAATGATCCGTTATCAATTTCATTAAAATGTCATCCATAACAAGTGGTTGACCCAAAGGTCGTCACTGCGCCACGGCCAGTGTCCCCACTGAGCGGAAAAAATAATTCTGATAACTATTCATTATAACTCTCCTGACGTAAAGACCAAGGCGACAGGCAGGCAGGAAAAGAAGGCCCGCTATCATTACGGACCTTTCAAAGTATATAGTAACAGCTTACCTGGCTTACGGCGTGAGGTATCCTAATCTTTAACGGCGCTTTGAAACTCATGAGGAATTTCATGGATTTTCCTTATCCTGATATATTCAACAAATTGTTCACCGCCTTCACTCTGGATTTTAATGGCACCTGTGGTTAATGGCACCATCTCAGCCTCGTCGGGCTTGTATTTTGAATTATAAAGAACAGTTACTACTTTTCCGTTTACAGCATGAATAATGGTATCTCCCAGGCAAATAAGGTCCAGTTCATTCCATTCACCAGTGGGTTTATCAGCTATGGGATTTGCGACACAGATCTGCATATCCGGTATGGAGGAGCTGAATGTTCTCCGATCACCATCTTTATCAAAGAGGTACATGGAGTCCTTCAGGCTGGGAATGACCGGCTTAATGATCGGGATAATCGTTTTGATGCTGTTGGGCAGCTCCGGTGAAATTTTGCTTGGGATATCGCCATAGCCGCCGAAGCTCCAATAGCTTCCGATGTCGCCATCATGTATGTTGAATTCATGTGGGGACTTTTCCTTATTGGTACCGGGATTTTGAACGTGATAGAATATACCGCCATCACTGGGCCTGTCTCCTAACCATTGCCATTTCTTTCCAAACCTGAATTTATACCTGAGATGATAGTTGCTGTAGATTTCCTTTGACGTTAGAAAACCAAGCAATTCCCCGGAAATATGTAAAACTTTTTTCCCTTCATATTCCTTATAGGTAAATACACTTGATTCCGGATCGTCCGAGAGATATACCCTGGGTATCAGCCATTCGGGCGGATCCTGCATTTCCGCTTCGCTGTTCCCTTTCTTCTCCGGCTTTAGCACAAATAAAGACCAATTGGAAAAATCTTTGTAATTCAGTAAATCTACCCACTCTGTTTTTTGACTTTTACAGCTGAGCGTCACTGATATCATCACAAATCCGAATAAAATTCTTCTTAGCATAATGTTTTTTTACCGGGTGAAAGAAACTGGTATTGTTTCAATCAGGTAGCGAAAATGCTGTCCTGCTACCGTTATCTCTTGTTGTGTTCACGATCCTTTTTCCGTTGGAATAAATGATAGTTTGCACACGGTCGTTTATTAACTTAAGATGAACAGATACTTTATTTTTTCCTATATGGATATTATCCAAAGTAAATACCGGGAACGACTGGTTAAGCCGGGGCGTAATACTGCATTTATTAAACCCGGTTTGTTCAAAACCTAATACACCTTCAATAAAGACCCTGCAATACAATGCACTTTCCCCTGACAGGTGGCTCATATTGTTTTCCGGGTATGCTTCCACCACGTAAGGAGTATGGTCTCCCAATAGTCTTTTGTTTGAAAAGGTTTGCAGCTTTTCAAGCGACTTATCAAAATAACCCGCCTTGAAAGTCCCCCTCAGTACATACAAGGTTGCCCTGTCCCAAAAAGTCTTGTTGTTGTTTGATGCAGGATTTAATTCTACAAGCACGCCATTGTCTGTCCATAACTTATCAAGCAGGGCAGACGTAGTAGCTTCGGCCCGTGTATTAATGCCCATAACTAATGGTAAGCCTATCCAATGGCGCAGATGCTCGTTACCCGCAAAATACCGGTAGGTAGGTAACCCTTCGATGGTATATCCAAAATGCGACTCGATATTTTTTTCTAACGATATAAGCCGCTGCTTATACAGCTTTTCCAGTTTCCTGTAACCCAGCTCCCCCGCAAGAAAAGCTGCGTATTTAAGTCCGCCGTAATACAGGGCGCTTGTTGCCAGGTTGGCATCGCCTGTGGCGATTCTGCCTTCCATTTCATCGGTTTGCGAAAGAACGACGCCATCCTTACTCAACTTCCTGTTGCAATATTCAATGCTCCATTCAACTAGTGGCCAAAGCTCTTTCAATAGTTCTTTGTCTGCCGTACGTAACAAGAAAAGAGACGCCCCGTAAGCGATCATTGCCGCATCACCCCTGTCTTTGTTGGATGCAAAAATATCTCCTTCAATTTCGAATGAATAAGGGATCGGGTTTTCACCGGCCGGTATATGTTTTAAGAACATTCTATAGGCATTTGCAGCGGCTGTTATACCTGTGTCATAACCTAAAAACGGGAAGAACGGTCCGCTGTATTCCGCCTGATCATTGGCCCATATGCCCACATAATAATTTCCTCCTCCCGGCGAATGCACTATACCCATTTTAGACTCAAATATGCTTTCTGAAGCCCTGATCTTGGAAAAATAAAACAACTGATCCAATACAGGGTCGTTTGTTTTTAAAACGAGGTTTTCACGAATAGTTTGTAAAAAAAGATCCCGCTGCTTTTCCACTACTTCACATTCAAATCCGTTTGCAGGTTCGTCATTAATAGCTGCGGAAAAGTAAATGCCAAAGCTATACGATTCTCCCGGCGCAAGTTGCAGGCTGTCCTCAGCATCGCTATACACATTATTGTGATATACACCTTTATATCCTGATGCCTGCACCTGTACTTTACTATTACCGATACGTATATTTTTTCCCGTACCACCCATATTGATCAATGTCCATTTTTCAATAAACAAACGATCAGACATCGAAGGAAAAAGTGTGCGTGTGAGGGTAACTCCTTTTACAGGAGTATGGTAAAAAAACAACTTGCCGTTGATTTTGACGGAATCAATTTTATCAAAAACCAGGGTTACTGAATCCATTGTAATATCAGGCTCAACTTCCGACGAATAGGTAATCCTCCTGTATGCGCGGAATTTTTGCCAGCTAACACCGTTGGTTTTATCAAAAGTTCTGAGCTGTGGAAATATGATGTCTCTTTTAATTCCTAATTCTTTGTTTTTATTTATTTCATAATAAATAATAGCGGATACTTTGAGGCCCGACATTTCTATATTATCATGATGCGGCAGGCGTTGTCCAGCTGTTAAATCCCAGGTGGTACCGCCATTTTCAGAAATACGCCAAAACGTTTGACTCTCATCCTGAGAAAACACGTATTGTGTAGCCAGTATCGCAGGAATACAAAGAATATAACCTATTAGCCGGTTTTTAACTAAGGCAGCTCCTGTCATATTATTCTGTGTTTACTTTTTGCCATAAGTACCGGTGTCAATTTGAGGAGGAAAATTTTCCTGCCACCAGAATTTTTCTGTTGGGGTATCGGCCGGGTATGCACCCATATAGTTTACATGAAGTTTATTTGAAGCAGACGAAAGAACAGCCGGTGAGCCCTTTTTCAGCCTGAAATCACCCTTCTCCGGGTTTTCAAACAGAGGGTCGTCCAGGACTGCATGCGTACCGGTCATCGAATATACACTATCCTTTAGCCATGTCTCCAGGTACATGGGATAGCTGAATTTGTTTACATCCCGGATGAGGTTATGACTGATGTTGATATTTTTTTCCACCATCCAGTTATCTTCCATGCGCGAAGTATGCCCGATCTCGAAAGGAAAATTATGGGCGAAAATATTGTTGGTGATGCTAACATCCTTAAGGTTTGTGGAATATAAGTAACACCCTCCGGAAAGCCAGTACTGCGGATCGCCGGAAAAATTACGACCCCACCCGTTTCTGTAGAAAGTATTATTATAAATCGCTACATTTTCGCGCAGGTTATCGGCTCCCCATCTTGAAAAAAATATACCTGTAGCCCTGTTGTTATATACCAGGTTATGATGGATCCTCAAATTTCTGGTATTAGGACCTTCCTCTGAAGAAACAGCAATTCCGGACTCACAGCCATGCACAACGTTTTCGTACATTTCTATATCTTCCAGTTGTCCGAACCATCCATCGATATATAAACCCTGTCTTTTGAGATCATGTACATAGTTATGGTGAACGATACCATGTGCGGCAGTTTCTTTAACATCAATACCTTCCTTCTGGCAGTTGTACACATGATTCCATGCCACTTCGAAATGATGGGCGCCTCCTATGCTGATGGCTTCATGCGGCGCTTCATGTCCCTTATAAGGTGTCCAGCTCATTTTCATATCGTTGGCATTGATCACTGTATTTCCCAAAATCCTAATATATTCACAACGCTGCCAGGCTGCAATGCCGGGCGAAAGACTGTTTTCGGAAATACAGTTTATAATATCTATGTGCTGACTTTCCTGGATGTTGATTCCCGCGCGATGAGAATTCCGGATATGGATATTCTGAATTTTCACATATCCGGCATGCTGTATCTGGATCAGCCCGTTGTTTCTCGGGTACACCCCGGAATCGGGAATATTAACATTTGTTCCATCCAGGATTATTTTTGCCCCTTTTAATCCACGCAAAGTTAGCCAGCCGTTTTCCGAACCTTTAGCGGAAATAAGGATGGGTGCTTTAAGCTCGTATATCCCTGCAAGTAACGTTACCGTTTTTCCCGGCGCTAATTGATCAACTGCCTTTTGAATGGAACGTAAAGGTTTCTTAAAAGTACCCGGGTTAGAATCCTTGCCGGTTGTTGAAACATATATTTCTTTTTGGGTAGCCCTGTCTGAAGAATCCATATCCCTGGCTATAATGCTGGCATAGACCGGCAACAGAGCCATCAGGAGAAAAATGCTTTTCAATTTTTTCACTTTTCAATTTTTGGATTAGTTATTCTCATTTCCGCTATGCTTATTACTTTTTCCCTGATGATCTGTAACGTTGCACAGATTCCCAGGCAATGGTTTGCAGCCTGGTAGCCATTTCTTTGTTGATGGTGACGAATGGCTCGCCTGTTAAACGTTTAGGTGCATTGGTCAGTCCTACGGGACTGCGCTCAAACAACACGGCATAATGTACGCATGCATTAAAATAACGCAGTGTATCATTTACATGAATGGCGTCTGTAAAGAGATCCCGCATAGACTGTATTCCCGGCAGTTCTTTCCTCTCAATAGCATCATACAAATGTCCCAACGCCTGTCCCACAGGGATCAGTTGCATCTTTTGAAGCGGATGCTTACTATTGAATTTGTTCACAACAGATTCCCACATTGCAAGATCGGATGTAAGCCGTTCGCGGAAGGGTATAGTAGCCTTTTCGTGATCGCATCCTTCAGGAGTACCGCTATTGATACAATGCCACACTTCGTATAAATAAGGTTTAATGGCCCGGTTAAATTGCCTGGCATAAGTATAAAAGCTATCTACATAACGGTAAGTGTCCTCAATATTACCCCATCCTTCTGCAATATACCGGGGAACACTTTCCGTCATTACCAGATGGGTGTACTCTCCTGAAGGAAGACCTTTTTCCTGATCGAAAAAGCGATACAGGTGAGCACCTTCATCAATAATGGTAGAATCAAAGGTTTTCAGCATTTCTTTATCGGTATGATCCAGGTAGTCCATATGATTTTTCCTCCGCATCTGGTTCCATTGATTCCTTAAGGGTGTTCCGTTTATCCGCTGATATCCGTAGTCAAAATTTCCGGTTGCATCCTCTCTTGTCAACCCCCAAAGTAATTCGGGAATACCGTCACTTAAACTATGCCCGAGGTAAAAGGCTTTGACATTTTTTTTCCCGGTTTGGGAGCATGCCGCTAAAGAAATAAAGAAACATATCTGGACTACGAAAAGTATTCGTCTCATATAGAATGATTAAGGTGTTATATTTTCTTCCATTCAAAAACTTTGCAGGACTACAACTGGTCTGAATAATCCTGTAGTACTGTTACAGCTTAGCATTGAAGGTTGACAAAAAATTTCTATGCTGTATTATTCAATTGATGTGAATGTATAAGCAGACGGATATCCACTTATACATTCGCATTAAAACACAGCAGCGGACTTTGTCAGTAGCCGGTATTTTGAACAATATTGGGATTTACATCCGTTTCAATATTAGGTATCGGGAACAACAAATGTTTAGGCGCTTCAAATGACATGGTGGTTGCCCTGGAGCTAAAATAGGCGTTGTTCAGCGTAATGGCTCCCTGCATATGCCACCTTTTCAGATCGAACCAACGCTGACCTTCACCACTCAGTTCCAAAAACCGCTCATTCATGATCCACTCCATAATTACATTTTTGTCAGTTTGAGTAGTGGCATAATCAGCAGGCACTGTTCCATTTCCCATATTGCGCGCCCTGGCTCTAACCTGGTTTATCAGCTCAATAGCGGCGCTCGTACTGCCTCCTGACTGCAAAATTGCTTCTGCTTTCAGCAACAGCACATCCGCATATCTGAGTATACGGGGATTGTTAACGGAACCTACGCCGGCCTGGTCAAGCTGGTTCCTGGATACATATTTTCTGATCATATTGTCAGCAGGGTTCAGGGTCTCCTCCTTTCTCGGATCGCCTTCTTCGAAGGCCGCTGCCAGCTTATTAGTTGCAGAAAACGGAAGCTTACCATAGAGCCCGTTATTATTATCATAGTAACCCCAGAACACAGACAGGTTTCCTATCGGGTTGTCGAAGTCATTGTCTAACCATACGTTATTGAAAGCAAATGCCTGCGTTGACTGGTATTCAAAAAGAGATTCGCTGTTATTCTCCGTATCAACAGCAAAGTTATCTCCAAAATCGGGTACCAGTGAAACGCCGGCGATCGCATCAAATGCGCTGATGGCTTGCGTATAGTCACCTGAGGTACCACTCGACGAGGCCCTGAAAACCAGGGATTTTCCTAACATTCCCCTTGCGGAGTTTTTAGTAGCCCTTCCCCTGTTGGCACTGCTCCAGCTTTCCGGCAATAAGGATGCCGCTCCTTCAAAATCTGTGATTGCCTGATCCAGCAATTGGGTACCCGTTGAGCTGGGTGGTGTAAACTGATCGGAAGAGGTGACCCTGGAAGTTACGAGGGGCGCTGTTCCGAAATAGTTCCACAGGATATAGTAAGAGTAACCCCTCAGAAAAAGAGCTTCACCTTTATGATAGTCTTTCAGTCCGGGTGTTGTATAAATACCCTCTTCCTCTTCAATTTTCTCGAGCACTACATTTGCCCTTGCAATCATCCTGTACCACACCCTGTAAAAGTCACTTAACCTGCCATTACCGGGCTGAATGCGTCCAAAGGTCTCGAAATCTTCGTCTTCAGTGGTTGTTACATCGTCTCCCGGTAAAATAAAAATAGGAACTGTGCAGCTCCAGCCGCTTGCGCGAAACCAGTAGGCATCATTCATTTTTGCATATACGCCTATGACTGCCTTATTAAAGTCTGCTTCCTCCTGGAAATAGGAAAACTCTGTAGGTCCATGCGGTAGAAGATCAAGCTTCGATTTATTGCATGATGTTGTAAGCGCAAGTGCGCCGGCAACGATAGTGATATATTTTATGATCGATTTCATTTTGTTAGAGATTTAAGTCGTTTTAGAAAGTAGCGCTTACACCAAACTGTAACTGACGTGTTGGAGGAATAAGATCATTCTCAGGATCCAGCCCTGTATACTTTGTGAAAGTCACCAGGTTTACAGCGCTTATGTAGACCCTGAAGCTTTGAACAAACTGCAGCTTCGCCAGTAATTGTTTTGGCAGGGTATACCCGATCTGCGTATTTTTTAACCGCAGGTAAGATGCATTTTCAACAAAACGGTCAGAGAACCTTGTAGCGCTTGCCGGGTCTCCATACACGGCCCTTGGCATAGTGGCGGAAGGGTTTTGCTCAGTCCAGCGGTTAAGCGTTGTTGCCGCTTGACCAGCCAATCCGCTCATTGATTCCAGCCCGGACCGTATACTATTGTATTTTTGAACATCGCCCACTCCCTGGAAAAAGATGTTCAGATCAAACCCTTTATAATTAGCTCCTACATTAAAGCCATAGTAGTATCCCGGGATTGTTTTACCCAAATACGTTCTGTCATTACCATTTATTACTCCATCGGGTGTTTTGCTGTATCGTTCCGTGGCGTCCTGGGGATCGCCATAAACGTCCTGGAAATACATATCTCCGGGTGCATAGGCATAACCACCACTGGGGTTGCTCGTGCTTTGACCAATATTGGCATCGGCATACTTTGCTCTCCACGCATCTATCTCTGCCTGGTTTTGGAATACGCCTCCTGTTTTATACCCCCATAAATAAAACATGGAGTATCCTTCTTCTATTCTTCCATATTCTCCTCCTAAAGGTGTGCCTCCATATAATTTAACCACCTTGTTATTAACAGTGGTCAGGTTAGCAGCAGCATTAAAGTTCACCGCACCAATTTGGGTGTTATATCCTACCTGTAATTCAAAGCCAGTGTTACGCACCTGGCCGATATTAAGGTCTGCCGGCACTTCTACACCGGTATTAGGCGGCAATGAAACAGACTGTATAATGTCAAAGGTTGTTTTGTTATAGTATTCAGCTGTCAGGTTTACTTTATTATTGAAAAGGATCGCATCTATTCCAATACTTGTAGTGCGAAGCTTTTCCCAGCTTAATGTATTGTTTGCAAAATTGGGCAATGCCGCACCCTGCAATTGTGTGCCAAACCCGTCCCCGTTACCAGAGCCAAAAGAATAATCCGGCGTAAGCGATACCGCAGATAAGTAAGCATAATAGCGGGCAGACTGGTAATTACCCAGCTTACCCCATCCGCCCCTGATCTTAAGATCATCAATGAAAGATGTTTTGGGAAAGAAGCCTTCGCCTGATATACGCCAGGCTGCTGCAAAAGACGTAAAATTATCCCACTTATAACCGGGAGCTAACCTTGAAGAACCATCGCGCCTGAAAGTGCCATCCAGGTAATATTTGTCTTTGAATTTATAGCTTAACCTGCCTACATACCCAATCAGCGCGTCTTCCTGCATAATGCCGGCAGATCCCTGGGTATAAGGTGGTATATTGGATATGGACCTGAACTGCGGATCGGTATAATTCACATTCCCACTTAAGCCGCTGGAATACCATTGTGCCTCTTGCTGCTGTGCTCCCAGGAGAATATCAATATTATGATCGTTGAAAATATTCCGGTTAAAGGTTACCATTAATTCCTTATTGAGGTTAGGCGTTTTTGTCTGCCGTTCACCGTAGTTGCCCTTTGCAAGACCATCCTGCCCCGCATAAGGGTTTTGGGGAGTCTGCGAGAACATCCATATCTCGTTGCTGTTCCATTGCTTGCGCAGGTTCACATAATATTCTCCGCCTAATGAACCTTTTATTTTTAAACCGGGTATGGGTTCTACCTGCACAAATGCATTCCCGATAATATTATTTAATTCATAGTTGGTTGAATTCAGATGCTGAAAGGCAAATACATTATACCTAGTTTGTTGTCCCCATAATAAAAGAGGATCTCCGGCGGCAAAATTGTAAGGAGCGCCAGGGTTGAGTAAGGAAGGATCGTAGTCGGGGTTAGGGACAAAGCTTCCTGAGGTAACCCTTTCAAATCCATGCGGACCGTTGGGGTTGTATATAGGCTGAAAAGGGATGGTAGACATCATGGTACCAAGGTCAGCCTGGGTATTATTCATCCCCTTTTGATGTATCAACCTTACTGTTAATCCTGTCTGGATGTATTTTGATATTTTCGACTCGATATTTGTTGCTACGGAATAGCGTTCCAGGTTATTGCCTTTTAAAGGACTTTCCGTTTTCTGGTAACCGGCAGAGAAGTAATAATTAAAATTTTCGGTTCCACCGGAAGCCCGTACGCTATAATCCCTGATAGGAGCGTTCCGGTTTTTCAATTCACCCACCCAATCGTAAGTAGGATTGTTTCCTATATACTGGCTGCTGCTTTCATCATAAAGCGGTCCAAAACGTTCAGCATAACTTATCCCCGCATCAGGACGCGCATTATAAAGCTCTTTGGTCAGTGCCATGTATTGCTGTGTATTTATCAGCGGGATCGTTTTTGCAATATTCTGGGAAGCGTAGGAGCCGGAAAATTCAACCCGCGGCTTACCGGTTTTTCCTCTTTTGGTGGTAATAAGGATCACACCGTTAGAAGCTCTTACACCGTAAATGGCCGCTGCAGAAGCGTCTTTCAGTACGCTGATCGATTCTATATCTGCAGGATTGAATTTTGAAAATATATTGATGGGAGACCTGATGTCTCCAACCGCGCCATCTGAAACACCTGCACCTCCCTCATAGATAGGAATACCATCAATTACATATAAAGGCTCGGCATATCCAAAAGTATTTACCCCCCGGATCCTTACGGTAGGTCTCGCGCCCGGTTCACCACCCCCGGACTCTACGAAAACCCCCGGAGCGTTTCCCTGCAGGGCAAGCTCAGGTGTCATGGCGGTACTTCTTGCTATATCCTTGGAGGAAACTGTTGATAAGGCACCTGTTACATCTTTTTTCATACGTTGTCCATACCCGATCACAACTACTTCATCAAGTCCCCTGGCACTTGCATTCAGTACTACATTGACCTCGTTTTTGCCGTCAACAGCGATCCTTTCTGTCGTATAACCAATGCCTGTAAAGATCAATACCGCATTTTCCGGCGCATTAATGGTGAATGTCCCCATATTGTCGGTAGCGGTTTGAACATTACTGTTTTCAACGCTCACGGTAATACCTGCCAGGGGTGTTCCGTTAGCATCCGCTACCCTGCCTTTGACCACAATATCCGCATTGGCCAAATTCTCCTTGGACGTGATAACAATAAGATCGTCATCCATTCTTTTAAAAACAAAGCCGGTATTATGAAGAATCGTAGTAAGAACAGCGCTGACGGGGGTTTCCCTTACATTTATACTAATGGTGGAAGTCGCCGGGAAAAAATTGGTGGAATAGACAAATTTATAGCTGGATTTACGCTCTATGGTTTTTAAAGCAGCGCTTATAGTTACATTTTGCAGGTTGATCGTCACTTTTGCGTCCTGCGAGTACCCTGTGGCATATACCTGTAAGCAGGATACAATGATAATTGCAGTTAGTTTCATACGCAATACAATTTTGGTAAGCATAGCGGCACGCAGGTGCCACCGCTTTTGTAGCATTTTTTTCATATTTTTATACAAGTTTAAGTTTACAATGAGGTAGTACCCCTCTCTAAAAAGTATTACCTCAAAAACTTCAAAAGGGGAAATGCGTCAACATTTCTCCTTTAATATTATCAGCTATTTATCTATAATTATTTCGTTTTCCTTTATTGTGTACCTGAATTGTCTTGATAACCGTAATGCATCCAGCACCTGCACAATGCTCTTATTTTCAAATGTGGCGGTAAACCTGAATGCCCGGGTGGATTCATCATCAAATCTGATATGGATATTATACCACCGCTCAAGTGTTTTTGCCAGCTCTTCAAAACTTTGGTCGGTAAATACCAGGCGGCTCTCTTTCCAGGATATTTCGGCGAAGCTGCTATCTGTCTGATCGTATGTCAGGTTCTGGATGATATAAGATTTTGCATTTTCGTTATGCGTAACCCTGTTTTCCTTTGCAGCTTTATTGGGTAGTATAATTTTCTCACTGGGCTTAAGTATCACCTTTTCCCTGGAGTTGTTCATTCCCACTTCAACGGAACCTTCGATGAGGGATGTTTCCATAATATTGTCCTCGGCATAGGCTTTTACATTGAACGTCGTACCCAATACCTTGATATTCATGGTCTGTGTATGAATAATAAAAGGCTTGTCTTTATTATGAGCAACTTCAAAAAAAGCCTCTCCATTTAACCTTATTTCCCTGGTTGATTTGTTAAAGCTTTCAGATATATCAATGTTACTACCGGCATTCAGTGTAACCTTTGTACCATCCGCCAATAAAAAAAACTTTTTTTCACCTGCCTTACTTGCTGCAAATGTTTTATAGGAAGACTGGTAGGTTTTATCCCGGAATAACATGCCCAGCGCTGTAATGGCGGCAAATGCAGCAATCGCCACAGCAGCCCTGAAGATATGTTTCCTTAATTTTACTACTGGGGAAGCATGGGGTTTGTCCGGGAAAGTATTTCCTAAATGTTTTGTCATCATTTCCTTAAAGCGCAGCCTGTCCGCTGTAAGCTGATGTTCACTATGCCCCCCGCTTAAAAGCAAAACCATTTGTTTGGCCTGCCATACCTCCTCTTTTTTTGAGGGATTATTTTCAATCCATTGTTCCCAAAAATGAATATCTGCATCATTGGCTTTTACACAATAGTTACGAAATGAAGCATCCAGGGCAAAGTCCTCTGCACTAAAGGAGAGATAATGCATAACGGCTGTTTTACTATTGAGTAGCTGTTCAGCCCGTTTTACTATGAAGAAATAAGAAATTTTTTAAAAAAGGCATTATGGCAGGTATCCCTATAAAAGAAGTCAGAAAAAAATGCTTTTCAGGGCGGTTAATACAGTACCTGCCTTTTTCTTATTTTGCGTATGGCGATTTAAAGACTGCTTGAGAGTTTTTAGTGCTGCATGTATTATATTGTAGGCTGTTCTTTTAGTGATATTACAGGTATCTGCAATTTCATCATAGTTCCGGTCTTCAAAAAATTTCAACCGCAACAGTTCTTTCTCCCTCGGAGACAAACCATCAAAAGCAATTATTACTTTCTTCCTGATATCCCGGTTATATTGCGACTGGATCAAAATATCTTCATAGGAAAACTCTCTATCAGGATAAAACTCAGACCATGTCGCATTATCCAATCCGGTATATTTATTTTTATTTATGTGAGACAGAAGCTCCCGGTGCAAACAGGTGAGGAGGTAGGAGCGCACATTTGTTACAGGAGGAAGTTTTGCCCGGTTATCCCATAAGGTCAGGAAAAGCTGGAAAATGCAATCCTTTGTCAGTTCAGGTTGCCGGGTAAATTTAACGCCATAGTTCAACAGTCCTATATAGTGCTGGTTATACAACTCTTCCAATGAAGATTGCTGATTGCTCAAAAGCGAGTTCCAGGTATCAATATGAACAGTATTCAAGGGCATTACACCAAATTGTAATGGAAATTTGTTGACACTTAAAGAGCAATTTAACTAAAAAATTTACACTCCCAAATCCCTACGGCAATATTTCTGTAGCGCTTTTAGGATCATTTCAGGTTCCTGTCTCGTATCGTTTTATTCAGCCTCCAGGCGGTTTCCCTGAATTATGCCGATAATACCAAACTTATAGCTACCTGGATCACCGTTTTCAAAATTTTCCTGGAGCGGTAAAAATCGGATTATTCTTGAACAGAATCAGCTCTCTCTAAGATGTAGAAATTAAATACCCCTACGCATGGACATGCTTGGAATACCCCTGATTCATTCTTTTTTATTTCGATAAGCGACAAATCGAAAAATTAGAAAAGCTGGATTAGATTATTTTATCCCCCTGGTGATATATACAAAGTATAATTATTTTAGAGCATATTAAAAATTCACCTGATAGCTGGTGCTCCTGCCCCCTGCTTTACCTGCGGGAATAAATGCGCCGATTTCCAGCAACTCCTGCATATCCCTTGTTGCTGTGGCTTTGGATGTTTTGGTTATACCGATATATTTTCTGGCGTTCATGCCGCCTTCAAAGCCACTGGGCCCTTCTTCAAGCATTCTTCGAATAACCATCATTTGGCGCTCGTTCAATTGATCTTTGAAGCGGTCAAAAAATTTTGTTTTCTTCAATGTGAATTCAATCTGACTTTCCGCTTCGATTTGCGCATCAAGCGTTGTGCGGACAAAATACAGTATCCACTGTGTTATCTCGTTTGATTGTTGTACCTTTTCCAGAGCTGTATAATAAGCATTTTTATTAGCTTCTATTGTTCGGGATAAGCTCAGCATCACGGGGCGACCAATCGTTTGTGATAACGCTTTTTCGGCAATAGCGCGTCCGATCCTTCCATTGCCATCTTCAAAAGGATGAATGGTTTCAAAATAGAGATGCGCAATGGCTGAACGCACAGGGGCTTTTTTGATCTCTTTCCTACCCCCGGGGGCTGTTTCATTGAACCAGCGGATAAATTTTTTCATTTCGGCAGGAATCCTTGATGAAGGTGGCGCCTCATAATGCACCCGGGTCTTGCCCATTGCGCCCGAAACCACTTGCATAGGGTCTTCATGGGTACGCCACTGACCGGCTTTTATGCTCTTATCTTCACCAAGCAACATGCGGTGCCATACAAAAAGCTTTTCTTCCGTCAATGACTCTTTAAACGTTTTCCGCACATCAATCATCAATTCGCCTAGGCCGGCAGCCGTTTTGTCTTTGATATATTCCTGGCTGGTATGCAACCCTAAATTCCTGCGAATAGAAGAAAGAACATCTTTCCTGCTGGGGTATTCGCCTTCTATTTCGGAGGTTTTGATCGCCTCTGCCAGGATAATATCAACGATAACCTCCTGCCTGGTTTCCTCCGGTAATCCTTCCAAAATACCCGATACCCGCCCTACTTTTTCGCTAAAAGTAAGGAGTTCATCCTCTGCAGTACCTTGCATGAATGTAAATTGCGTCCAGTCGGATTGTTGCCAGTTATACTTTATCATGAGCCGATTATATCAGATATTCGGCTCAAAAATAGTATAAAAATGAGCCAAATAAAATAAATATTCGGCTCATTATAGGGTTAAAAAGTCGTGAAATAGTTGCTTTTGGGTCTTTATTCCTGCTATTCAGATTCCTCAAACAGACAAAGAGTCGCGGAAGAATTAATCGGTTCTGTTAACCGCATTTACACTTTTCTCCGATATAGTACCTGTCGAAAGATGGAGAATATATGATGTAGGCATAGTACATAAACGAAAAAAGGTAACCATTTTAGGGTCACCTTTTTATCTGTGGTGTGGGGCGGGATCGAACCGCCGACACAAGGATTTTCAGTCCTTTGCTCTACCGACTGAGCTACCGCACCGGGAGTATGTTTCCGAAGAATAAATTATTTAATCTTGAAAAATTAAATGATTTGTTTCAAACGGGCAGCAAAAATAACAGATTCCGGGATAATATCGAAATATTATTGTGGCCTTTATTTTTTAACGGGGATTTTTGATTTTAAAAGGGTGCGGGCCTCATGCACTTCATCGCTGTTGCGGAAAGCATCTTTGGGCAGCAGGAAAAAGCTCCTGGGACTGAAATACAGATGAAAAAAGTTAGGTGTTTCCATTATCTCGCTGAACTCCCGCCAGGCCCAGGTTTTATTGCCACGTTCGTTGCCTATGGAAAAATGATTCTCCTGCAGCAATACATCAAAATGACCCTTGAAGGTGGCCGATCTCCTGTAAATCATTGCCGGAAGCAACCACCAGAAAGCCAGCATGATCATCAGCCACACAAAGGAGCTGATCAAAAATGCCAATGGCGTTACTTTTTTGTAGACAAACAGAAATGCAGCCAATAACGCAAATACATTAACAAAAATAATCATAAGCTTTATCTCCCGCTTACTGATAAAATGGTAGCGTAAGGCCTGTAAAACCTGTCCCTTTTTGTAGTCAATTTGTACCTGCATATGCAGGGATGAAGATAAAAAAGAAAAGTTTAAATGCCGGTATTTAAATCAGCTATTTAAACTTTTCAACGGGAGTTTTTCTGAGAGCAAGTATTACCCTTTATAGCGTATTGCCGGGGTTATCGAACGCTCCGGCACCTTGTTTTACTGAAATCTCCATTTGCTGCTTCATATGGAGTTAAGGACCGGGCACAGGAAGAAACAAGAATGATGAGTAGTAATCCAAAAATTAATCTAGCCATTATTGAACATTTAGAAAGTAAACAATAGAATACAAAGAAAGTTAACGAATACTTAAAGTGCAATACACGAAAGTTCATATTCTTCCAACCTGATCTTTTGTTCTGTAAAGAACGTTTATCGGTAAAATTGTTGTATACACCTTCCGTTATGTCGTTAGCTTGTTTTGCAAAAACCATGTCAAACTGGAATAAAAGGGCATTTTAGAAGATGAACGCCCTTTATTTGACACTTATTTTATGAAAAATCAATTTTTTTGTATCTAATTGCCATGAAGAAGATCACCTGGTACCTTCTTTTATCCTTTTTGGTTACAGCCACAGCCATCGGCGGCTGGTATTATTCCCGCTTCCAGGGAGACAGGCCCGCTGGCGCGGCGGTTATTGATACCCGGGATTCCGTTAGTATAAAAAGAGACCTGATCGCGGATAGCCTGAAAAGGTTTGCTGCTGCCAACAGATACAATACGCAGATCGGTTTTTTACTGGATATGAGCATTGAGTCGGGCAGGGACCGCTTTTTTGTGGTAGACATGAAAAAGGATTCTGTGCTTAGTGCAGGATTGGTAACACATGGAAGGTGTAATCAAAACTGGCTGCGTGGCAGAAAATATAGTAATATAGTCGGCAGCGGCTGTACGTCTCTTGGCCGGTACCGCGTTGCCGGATCTTATCATGGCCGGTTTGGGTTAGCATACAAACTGCATGGGCTTGATCCTACCAACAACAATGCCTTTAAACGGTACGTGGTGCTTCATGCGCACGAATGTGTCCCGGATAAGGAAGTGCACCCGCTCCCCCTTTGCCAGAGCGACGGCTGTCCTACCGTATCCCCTGCATTTTTACAGGAGCTTAAAGTCATTATTGAAGCTGCGTCCCAACCGGTCATTCTCTGGATATACGAATAAACCCTGGACCAACCTCCGGCGAAAACCATATAAGGAAATTAACCTCTACCTTTATGCCTGTCCGATCAGACAGACAACATGAATGAAATTCAGACAGTTAAAGCAGTTTTTGCAGAAATCATCATCCCCCTGGCACTGCCCAAAAATTATACATGGCAGGTGCCTTCCCACCTGCTCGACAGGATAGCCGTAGGTTGCCGGGTAGAGGTGAACCTGGGCAAGTCAAAAAAATATGCAGGCATCGTAAAAAAGCTACATCACCAG
>Ga0222419_100448_pt1 | contig 40361 bp, 31 predicted proteins | sample 1B20Ametagenome_FD_182474 | JGI IMG/M metagenome (GOLD analysis project Ga0222419, IMG submission 182474) | Enriched microbial communities from leaf-cutter ant dump, University of Wisconsin, Madison, United States - 1B20A (version 2) | ecosystem: Environmental > Terrestrial > Nest > Insects nest...
CAAAAAAGAAATGACCATATTATATTCCGTTACGGCCCTTACAGGCGTTTTATCCATCATTTTCGGTATCGCCCTTATTGGTACCAAAAGTATACTGGATATCTGGTGGGAGCTTTCAGGAATATTTGCAGGGGGCATGCTCGGGCTGTTCCTTTTGGGAATGGTGGCAAAAAAAGCCAGGAACGCGGAGGCAGTGATCGCTACCATCATCGGGATCCTGGTTATTCTGTGGATGTCGCTTTCAAAGCATTTTCCGGAAAGTATGCAGCACCTGAAGAACCCGCTGCACGTTAATATGACCATCGTGGTGGGAACACTGACCATATTCCTGGTAGGATTGCTGGCTACCAGGCTGAGAAAAAAATAAATTAAAAAAAGTTTCTAATCTGATCTTAAACTATACATTATGTCCAAGAAGTTTGTACCGGTGATGATTACACCCTTTACCTCCCAGGCGCAGATCGACTATGATATGTTGAAAAAGCTGATAGACTTTTACCTGGCGGCGGGTGTAAAAGGGCTCTTCGCCAATTGCCTCTCCAGTGAAATGTTCAGCATCAGTGATGAAGAAAGAATAGCCCTTACCCGTGCAGTAGTGAAACATGTGAACGGAAGAGTGCCGGTAGTAGCAACCGGCTCTTTTGGGGAGAGCATTGAAGAGAAAGCCGACTTTGCAAAACGTATATACGATACCGGTATAAGCTCCGTCATCCTGATCACAAGCCATTACGTTGCCGTAAACGAACCAGACGACCTGCTATTGAAGAACATGGAAAAAATGCTTTCATTAACAGGTAATATCCCGCTCGGCCTCTATGAGTGTCCCGTTCCTTACAAAAGGGTGCTTACCCCAGCATTGTTAAAAACGCTGGCATCTACCGGGCGTATGTCTTATCATAAAGACACCTGCTGCAACGAAGTACAGGTAAAGGCTAAGCTGGATGCTATACAAGGGCTGCCGATGGAGTTTTATGACGCCCATACCCCTCATGGTCTTTCTTCCATGAAAGCCGGCGCACAGGGTATGTCGGCTATTTCAGGCAATTTTTACCCCGAAATACTGGTATGGTTATGCAAAAATGTAAACAATCCTGAAAAGCAGGATGATGTGGCATGGATACAGCAGGAGCTTACAAAGGTAGATCCGCAGATACATGTAGCCTACCCTATGAGCGCTAAATTTTTCCTCCAGTTGCGCGGACTTCCTATTCATACTATCAGCAGGGCACATGCGCTGGAAGTAACACCCCAGCAAAAAGTTGCATTACACAGCATACTGGATACCACTAAAACCTGGTTCGAAAGATTGAAGGTCAAAGAAGTGCTTTATGAAGATGTAATATCATAGTGTATGACCGCGAAACCATTTTTTACCTGAAAACAAGGAGCATATCATGTTGAGCAAAACTATTATTACAGCATCTCTTACAACCTGCATTCTATTAGCATCTTGTGGAGATGGAACCTCAAAAAAAGAAAAGCCGGCAGAAACGGATCCCGCTGCCCCGGCTATTGAGACGAGTTACTTTACAGAAGACGGCGTTCCTGTTCCGGAAGTACATGCCTCCACTATTCTGCATTTAAACAACGGAGAGCTGCTGGCAGCCTGGTTCGGCGGGAAAAAGGAAGGAACGGATGACGTAGGCATTTACCTGGTAAAAGGAAAACCGGGCAGTTGGAGCGCCCCCACGGAAGTATCTAAAATACGGGAAGATGCGCACTGGAATCCTGTATTGGCACAGGCGCCCGACGGAAAGATCACTTTGTTCTTCAAGGTGGGAAAGAAAATTCCAACCTGGGAAACATGGTATATCGTATCGGAAGATAACGGCAATACCTGGACGGAAGCCAAAGAGCTGGTGACCGGCGATAAGGGTGGCCGTGGTCCCGTACGCAACAAACCCATTATACTGGCAGATGGAAAATGGGTAGCCGGCGCCTCGCACGAAGATGGTCCCTGGGAAGCTTTTGCCGACATCAGCACCGACAACGGTGCTACCTGGAAAGCGACCCCCTATCTGAAGCTGGACAAAAACGTATTTTCCGGTAAGGGTAAAGGATTGATACAGCCTACCCTTTGGGAGTCTGCACCCGGAAAAGTACACATGCTGCTACGAAGCACTGCCGGAGCCATCTACCGCGCTGATTCAGAAGATGGTGCGCTTACATGGTCCGGGCCTTACCAAACAGGTCTGCCGAATCCTAACAGCGGTATAGATCTCACCCGGCTGGATGACGGCACCCTGGTGCTGGCATACAATCCCGACACGACCAACTGGGGCTCCCGCAACCCGCTTTCACTGGCAATATCGTTTGATAACGGTGCCACCTGGCCGAAGGAACTCAATATCGCCTATAGCGACCAGCAGCCTGCAGAAGGACAGAGGCGCCCCGAATTTTCTTACCCGGCGGTGATCCACTACGGCGACACCATTGCAGTTACCTATACCTGGAACAGGAAAAAGATAGCTTACTGGATCGGGACCAAAGCCGCCTTGCTGAAGGAAGCAAAGGACAGGAAATAACCTTTTTAATTCTGAGTTATGATAGAGCAAAATGGGGTTGTGGGAAATATCTGCAACCCCATTCTTTATTAATCAAAAATATTTCAACCATCTCTTTCTATGAAACAATCGATCTTCCTGAGCCGTATGCTGCCCGTGGCCCTGGTATTCGGTACTGCCTGGGCGGCCAGAGGGCAATTCGGCCACGAATATGGCGCCACCTGGGCGGCTGCCATCGGTATACTCGCCGCCATTGTTTTTTCCGGGAGGGAAGACTGGTACAAACGATTACCTGCTATTGCAGCACTCGCCGCCATTGCGTGGGGGGCGGGAGGTATGATCAGTTACGGAATGCTTGTAGGGTACAGTCATGCACCAGACCTGCTGAACACCGGATATGGCATGCTGATGCTGACCATTGCCGGTGGGCTGTATGGATATATGGGTGGTGGTGTACTGGGGCTGGCATTGGAATCCACACCGGTGCGTAAGGTAGACTGGGCATCGCTGTTCACACAAATGATAGCAGGCGGATACTTGTGCTGGGGTGTGCTTATTCATCAACTGGAATGGCTGATGACACCTCCCCGTTCAGAATTATGGGCGGGCTGCCTGGGAGCCTCACTGGCATTAGGATGGTATATGTATCGCCATGGTTATCACCGGGCGTTGCGTACAGCATGGTATAGCGCATTGGGTGGAGGTTTTGGCTTTGGCTTCGGTGTATTTCTCCAAAGGCTGGGACATGCATCTGGCATTACATTCAACTGGTGGAATGTAATGGAATACTCTACCGGCTTTTTTTCCGGGCTGGGGCTCTCTTATGCGTTGTATTCGCGTAGCTATTGGCCAAAAACGGTTACTCCCCATCGTACTTCCAATATCATCGGCTGGGTTTTCCTGGTGGTATTGCTTCCTGTGCTCAACCTGCTGGAAGCGGTGCAGTTTGAAAAGCTGGTAAAGCAGGGTATTGCCCTGAACATGGAGCGTCCCGAAAACTTTGCTTTCGCCTGGCGAAGCATTGCCTGCGTGCTGTCTTTGATATTATCCGTTATATTAACGATCTACTTTAGACCCGCCAGGCAACAACCGTCCAGGACGCAGGTGAACTGGCTGATACTTATTTACCTCACCTGGTATATCGTGCTCAGCAATATCCTCAGCGCCACCTGGCTGCACCATAAATTTGATTCGCAGCATTTGTATTGGGTGAACCTGGTAGTGATTGCAATCATGCTGTTTAAGAGTAAGACCTTTAGCGGTATAACAGACGACAATGTGCCTGTCCGGCCCTGGACAGCTCATCTGTTGAAATGGTGGGGCATAGCGCTGCTGATCCTATTACTGGCGGCCTGTTATGCTGTTACATTAAATTACCAGCATGGAGGTGCGAGGTTGAGATTTGAGTAATCTCTACGCTTGGGGCTGACCCAAAAAGTCGCCATTGCGATCCACGGCGATGGAAGCAATCTGGAATATATAAATTTTCATAGCTCAACGGATCGCCCCGGTCGTCCCTCCCGGCCAATGATATAATAATGCAATCTACTGTAATCAACGATCTGCAAAAAAGCGCATCGCACCGTGAATATTTTAGTAAATATGGAAGGGTTATTATCCCGAGCCGCAGCGCGGCAAAATATTATTTTGTTTCCGTAAACACCCGCCCGGCTGAACATTGCCCGGACAGGGCAGGTGGTCTTCCTTTTAACGCCAGGCTCCCCGTCCCGCAATGCGGGATTGATTAAGCTTTGGCATTACTGTGGCTTCAGCTACAGAACCCCTGATGCAATATGCGCAATAAAAAGATCAACCAACTGATCATCGTTGACACTACATGTCACGGCTCAATGATTGAGGACACTAATTGTTAACCTGTAAGGACGATTCTTAGCTATATAGGGTTCCGAACCTTTTTTGACCAGGTTGCCATACAGGCAGACTGTCGCCAAGGTCCGGAACCCCTTTCCACATAAACGTCATCACCTAAAACTGGATCCGGTAATTAAAATTCGGCCAAAAGCCCAGCTGATATTGGGTACGGATGATGCCTGCACGGCTGTCATACCATTGGTTAAATATATTTTTTCGATTCGTGATATTTTGAAAATCAACAAAAAACTCCTGCATGAACCCTTTATTGTTCATCCGGTAGGTAAGCTTCAGGTCCATTCTCATATACATTTTTGTACGCTCCTCAAACGACCTGTTCTCATAATAGATCGCCCTGCCGGCTGCTACTGAAGCATCTTTATCTATTGCCGTGTATCGTTTACCTCCCGCCGTTGTAATTTTTATATCCACTGCTATTGTGTGCATATCCCGTATTTGCCATTCTTTACCGGATAACAGGTTCACCACATAATTACCGTTAAACGCCGTATTATGTTTTATCCCGTTGCTTCCCTTATATTTCGAATCAAACAGGGATACGGTCCCCAGGAAATAGTATCCATTTGAAAAAGGTTTCTCCACCGTCAACTCTGCGCCATAATTATATCCTTTCCCTTTGCTTACCAGGCTGTCCTCCAGTCCGGCGCCATATCCCGCACCTACGTTCAGCATAGACCAGTCAGTCAGCCTTTTTTCCACCGGAACTTTTTCCAGCAACTGCGTATAGGCTTCCACTTTATATTTCCAGCTGTTGTTCATCGTATTTTCCCAGCCGGCAACAAAATGCGTACTCTTTGTAAAATCAAGATCGCGGTTGGTTTGCACATACCCGTTTCCTACCCGTGTTTGATGAAAATAAGTCATCAGCGACTGCATCTGGCTATGGTTGCCGGATGCAACCGTAAAGGCGCCCGCGGTCCTGGTATTATAACGAAGTCCTATCCTTCCTTCGGCGGTGGCTTTTTCATTAAGTGCAAGGTATTGAGAGTAAACCCCGGTATTCAATGTCAATGCAGGACTGAAGCGATGTTGCCATTGCGCATACCCGCGAAGCAAGTGCGTATGGTTCTTCTCTGCCAGGAACGGTATGAAACCATGATCAGCATCCCGGATGCTATCCGCATATTTATAGTGCAGTTGGTCTAGCGTTACCCCTGCTGTAATCCTGTCCCTGGCCGAAATTTTTTTGTTAACAACCACGCTCGCCACATACCGCCATTCATTTCCATCCTCCCTGTAATTTTTGTGCGGCTTCTGACCCGTATCCAGCGAATCCTGCCGGGTGATCACATTGGAACCCGCTGCTGCCAGCGTAAGCGTATAAGAAGTGGTATTATTAAAAAAGTAAGTATGCCTCAGGCCGGCAGCCCCCATCCTGGTGCCATTGTAAAGATCGTGGTAGGGATCATTGTAAAAATTGCTGGTATCCTTGATCTCGCCTTTAAAATCAATATGACTTTTACCGCTAACGCCAAACAATGTGAAATGACCGGCTTTTTCCGTAGGCAGGTCTATTTTAAAGCTGAGGTCCTGATAAGCCGGCACAGCGGCACCTGTTCCTACGTTTACGCCCAGTGACTTCAGTAAGCCGGGTATGCTGTACCGGTAGTACACCAGGTAAGAGGCTTTTGATCCTTTACTGAAAGGACCTTCCGCGCCCAGCTCCAGCCCGTTGAATCCTACCTGGCCTGTAAATTCCCTGCGGTTGCTGTTGCCCTTACGCAAATTCAGATCAAAAGCGCCGGCCGTAGCATTTCCGAATTGTGCAGGAAACGCACCTGTATAAAATGCAGACTGCCCGATCACGTTGTTGTTCAGCATACCTACCGGGCCACCGGTAGCGCCCATGCTGCCGAAGTGATTAGGATTGGGAATATCCACTCCCTCCAGTCGCCACAGCAGCCCGAGCGGTGAGTTTCCGCGGATGATAATATCGTTCCTGCCATCATTTACACTGTTGACGCCTGCAAAATTAGATGCCATACGAGCAACATCGTTGCGGCTGCCTGCAAAACGCCTGCTGTCCTCTGCATTGAACTCCATGGCGCTGACCGTAGCCATCTGCCTGCTGATCAGCCCGCGCCTGCCCGATATGATTACCTCCTGCTGAACCACCAGCTTCTCCAGCAATTCCAGCTCCAGGATCGTCTCTTTACCCGATTCTACCACTACGTTTGATAATTGCAACGGCTCATACCCCACATGACTTATCCAAATGGATATGCGTCCCACGGGCACCTGGGGGATAGCAAATCTTCCCTCCGAATCGGATATCCCTGTAAACTGCGTACCGGGGATGGTGATGGTAGCGCCGCTCACCTGTTTTTTTGATTGTTGATCATAAATTGTTCCCCGCAGGGTCTGTACCTGCCCCATGGCAAACATGGTACCGGCGATAAACGCCGAGAAGAGTATACTTTTTTGAAAATAATTACGCCACATAGTTTCACTTTATATGTTAAGAGGTGCAAAACTAATATCTCCGTTCTGCCGCTATCCGTTAAAGGGACGGATAACAAAGTTTTAGGGACAGGTTGCATTCCGGGATGAACGGCAGGGATAAAACACCATGTTTGAATAACTTTACAAGCTGAATCTATACTGAATAACCAGGGCATATGAAGCTAAATATCATCAACCAGCCTTTTCCAATCCATACATGGCGGTGGTACCGGCTAAGGGGATTAGCCTACGGCTCTTTCGTTTTTTTGTTCCTGCTGCTGTTTAAGCCTTTTTACCTGCACCTGTACGACTTCCCGCGGCTGTTTTTGACAGCCTTATTTTATGGCAGCATCACCACAGTCGTACTCCTGGGCGGAGGTTATTTCTTTGTTAAAGTGCTTATTCCCCGCATCAGCGAGGAGAAATGGACCCTCGGCAAACAAATCCTGTACCTTTCTTTTTTGATGATCTGCATTGCATGGCTGAATGGTTTTTTAACCGCGGTAATATATAATGTAAGCCTGCCGGCATCCTGGTATCTCTCCATGTTCAAATGGGTGCTGATGCTGGGTGTCATACCGGTCACCATTACCGAAACCATTTCCTATAACCGGTACCTGCATCAACACCTGCATAATGCACAGCAAATCTCGGCGATCGTCACAGAAAAAAAGACCCATGCCGTCCCCCCTTTACCACCAGGGAAAACAGTTTTTTTGCAGGATGAGCATGTATATATCACGAAAAATGAGACACCGAAAATAATCGGGGAGCCTGTTTCCGCAGATGAATGTGATGTAGTGTTAACAGGGGAAAATCATGGTGATAGGCTGGCGTTGCCGGGTGATAAATTGCTGGCCGTTCAGGCGCTTGACAATTATGTGAATATATATTGGGAAGAGCAGGATCAGTTGCAGACAACCCTCATACGGAATACACTTTCCAACATAGCAGATCAGTTAAAGGGTATTGAGCATATTTATAAAACACACCGGGGATGGCTGGTAAATACCAAACGGGTGCTGAAAGTGGAAGGGAATGCGCAGGGATTAAAATTGCAGGTAGAACTGCTTCGGTTACAGGTACCCGTGTCCCGGGCAAACATCTCCGGCTACAGGCAGGTATACAGGAAAAATATGGAAAGGAGAAAACCAGCACTGCATGGTAATAGTCAGGAGGTATATGCATAACCCATCAATACCTTTTGGTTGTTTGCCAGTTTTGTAGCTCTTTGCTGCAGATCACCCTTTAGAATATTCCTTCCTGCCAATAACATATAGGGCTTTGCTTTTTTTGCGGATTTCGTGTGCCAGATGTACGCAGATTCTTTTGTAACGGCTTAATGATTGAGATCCCGCTTAATTCTTTACCCAGGATGAAGTTACAGGATCATGTCATTTTTAAAATGCCTGAGTAGCACTAATTGTATACCAGAAAAAACGATTGACCGCTTTTTCTTAACTTCCCCGATACATTATATTTGCGCCTTTATCTGAACCTTTTCACCAAAACATGAATTTTAGCAATACATCATTCAAAGCCCTGACCTTACACTTTGTAGGCAATAAAAATACAGACGGGCGCTTATTTTCATCGCCGGGATCCGTTCCGTTGACAGAAGACCTGGAAAGCAAGCTCAGTCATTTTTACCTGAACAAGTTTATGGAGCTGCCGGACAGGTATCGTTTCATTCATGCTTCATCCCTTCAATTCAACGAAGTATACAGCTTTGCAGGTGAGATTTTTAACAACCATACGGCTTTTGAAACAGTATCCGGAAAAATTGCGGCACACCTGTTTGAAAAGTCCGTTCATCCCAATATCAAAGCCGGCGAACTGCATATATGCCTTTTTACAGATTGCCTGTATAACAACCACTCTGTAGATGTAATTGGTATTTTTAAAACAGAAGATAAATCCGGGTTTTTCGAAATCACGGAAATTGAGGAAACACTGTCACTGCAATACCGTGAAGGAGTGGATATCAACCGGTTTGATAAAGGATGCCTGATCTTTAATGTTGCTGCAGATACCGGATACGAAGTTTGCGTTATTGACAGGCAGAATAAAGGAGAGGAAGCCAAGTACTGGATGGATGAATTTTTAGGACTCATGCAGGTCAGCAACGAATTCAGCCAGACCAATGAAATATTATCTATTACAAAAAATTATATCACACAACAGTTTGCAGAAGAATTCCAGGTGAATAAAACAGACCAGATAGAGCTGCTGAACCGCTCCATTGATTATTTCAAGTCGCACGACATGTTTGACAAGGAAGAATTTGAGAATGAAGTATTCCACCATCCCGATACCATACAATCCTTCAGGCATTACGAAACACAATACCTGGACCGTAATGAGCTGGAACTGGATGACAGCTTCGCCATATCAGCGCAGGCGGTAAAAAAGCAATTACGCGTATTTAAGAGTGTATTAAAGCTGGACCGGAACTTTCATATATACATACACGGCAACAAGGAAATGATTGAAAAGGGCATAGAAAGTGACGGCAGAAAATATTACAAAATATATTACGAAAATGAGAGCTAGTGTTAAATCAGTTTAATAATGCCTGCCTCCTTTTCCCGCAAATTACAGATAAGCGCTGATCTTATTATGCTGCTTCTGCGAAAATCAGTGCAATCTCCAGGAGATGTATCCGTCACATTTCATTGACATAACACTAATCATAAATACCCTATCTTTCCATAAAGAACAGATATCACCCGCATGTAAAAATCAGCAGCAATGGAGATCATAAAATTATTCGAACCTTATACGATGGGAAGCTTCGTTCTACCCAACAGGTTTGTGTTACCACCCCTCACCAGGAGCCGGTCAGCAGAGCCCGGCGAAGTGCCGAACGAACTGATGGCTGCTTATTATGCGCAAAGGGCCAGCGCCGGCTTCCTGATCGCTGAAGCCACGCAGGTTTCACTACAGGGGATGGGATATGCCAGAACGCCGGGCATTTATACCCGTAAACAGATAGAAGGATGGAAGCTGGTGACGGATGCTGTACACCAACAGGGACGGAAAATATTCCTGCAGTTGTGGCACACCGGCCGGGTGGGCAGCAGCAAGGTGAATGGGCTCCAACCGGTAGCACCCTCTCCCATCGCTGCTAAAAATACCAATGTATATATTTTTGACGGTGCACCGAATGGTGATGCTACTTTTGTGCCCGTAGAAACGCCGCGGGAAATGACAGAAGCAGATATCCGGACGGTGATCGCTGAATTTTCCCGGGCAGCAAAAAATGCCATGGAAGCAGGCTTTGACGGGGTAGAAATACATGGCGCAAATGGCTACCTGGTAGATCAGTTTTTACGCAGCAACTCCAATAAACGAACAGATGACTATGGCGGCACCGGGGAAAAACGGACCCGCTTTGCCATGGAATTAACCAAAGCGGTGGCAGACGCCGTGGGCAAGGAAAGGACCGGGCTCCGGGTAGCGCCTTTCATCAAATTCAAGGATATGGATGACCCCGAAATACTGGACACGATGATGCTACTGATAGAAAAAATAAACCAGCTGGATATCCTGTATCTCCATTTCTCTGAGGCAGATTGGGATGATGCACCCCAAATTCCGTACGGCTTCCGGGTAAACCTCCGGAAAAAGTTCGGCAATACCATTATTGCTACCGGCAATAAAACACCTGAGCAGGGAGAGCAACTGCTGCAGGAAGGACTGGTTGACCTGGTCGGGTTCGGCAGGAAGTTTCTGGCAAATCCCGATTATCCTGAAAGGGTCAGAAAAAAGGCAACCCTGAACGAAATAACGGATACGCATACCCTTTTCGGCGGCGGTGGCGCCAGGGGCTACAGCGACTATCCCTTCCTGGGCAATTAAACACCTGCGCTATTATAACCCTTCCCGGCATGAGCCCAGTGGCTCATTTAATTCGGCAGGTACCCGCTTTCAGCGATAACGCTTTTTCCTGCCGCTGTCTGAAGCAACTTATACAGCTTATACGCCATTGAATTTTCATCGAGGTCTGAACGGATGGCCGCATACACTTCCGCCACAAAGGGATACTTCCGGCTTTGTAAGGATCCTTTATCCGGGTAAATGCCGTCTATAGCCAGGCTCTTTACCACTTTATCCCTTACGATATGCTCCTTGTAATAATAAACGGTATATCCCAACGCATCCACATCATACCGTATGCTCGAAAACACCTGCGACATGCCGGGCAGCTCAGGCTCATAATCAACAGCAAGATCTCCCATTTCCAACTCCTTCATCACCAATGATTCCATCAATTCCTGGCTGCCCGAATTTTGATTTCTGGTATAAGGTTTCATAGCTTTATCGTTTCCGCCTACCTCTTTCCAGTTTTTTATTTTACCCATGTAAATATCCTGTACCTGCTTCGTGGTCAGCGATTTTACAGGGTTTTCGAGGTTGGCTACAAAAATAAAAGCGTCAAGCGCTACAGGGGTTTCAATCAGCTGCACACCGGCATTATCTGCATATTCCTTTTCATCCGGAGACATTTTACGGGCAGTGAGAATAATGTCTGCCTTTTTGTCTATCAGGTTAATGATCGACTGGTGGGTTTGCGAAGATTTTAAACGTTCTGCCACAAAGTCTTGCGGAAGATCCGTTTTCAAATACCACAGGTTATTCATAAACACAGCCTGCTCCCATTCGTAATTGTATCCCAGGAGCTTACAGGCGATCAACCTGTTCAACGGATCTGTAGAAGTAGAGCCGTCTACCTTCGGATAATTCTCCATAGTAATTCCTTCAATCGTCAGGGGAACAACACGCGCTTCTTTTTTGCAGGATCCCGTTAAAGCAGCTATTAGTGACAGCGATAAAAAAAGTTTATACTTCATGATCAGGAATATTGTAGGAAATGCTTACTATCAACTCCCCTGTTCATGTAACATGGGTTCATTTCCTGCTTTTCAATTATAACCGGTGGCTTTATATGGTTGCTTTTCCATTGAGCGGGGTTTTTGGTCAATCGTTGCACGGGGTATTATTTTTCCTTCTTGCCGGGATCGGCCATACCGAACCCAGGTGAACGAAAGCCGCAGAAGCCGGTATAGCCATTCATTAAGAGGTGTTATATTCTTCCCGTTTAAAAATATGCAGGAAACATCTTCCTGTGACAAACGTCTCCTCCAGATGCCGGGTAAGCAGGCCGGAAGCGCGGCAACTGATAAATATTTTTCATAGGCGGTCTTTAAAGATTTTGCTATAGTTTAGCAAAATATAAATATTCATCATATGGACATTATTAAGTAACAATAAAATGAGCATGGCGATGGTTTGACCCATTGATCCCGGGAAGTGCAGGGGCTAAAACGGGGTGATGTTCAATGTGTTATACCAAGCTGGCACCATGTTCGCATCATGGAGCGTAGCAGAAAACGGACCTTTTATGAAGACGGAACGGCCCTATAAGGATACTATAAAAAAACAAACAGCCTTTAAACCTCTTGTAACAATATGGCAACAGAAAAAACAGTGATATGGAAACGCTGACACTCATCCTGAAAATATTATTTTATTCCGTCAGCGCTGTTGTGGCCTTTTATTTTTTATTGCCGTCGTTATTGTTTGTTGCTTACTGCCTGAAAGGCGGACTCAAAAAGAAATTCGCACATTCACCCGAAGGCAGGCAATACGAATTTGCCACCATTATCACCGCACACCAGGATGAAAGATTCATTCCCCCGTTCGTGGATTCATTTTTAAAGCAGGCATATCCTCATTTTAAAGTGTATGTAGTAGCAGACGATTGCGATACCAGCAACCTGCAATATGATGATGAGCGTATCATCATCCTGAAGCCGGAAACCGCATTACACTCTAAGATCAGGTCTATTCAATATGCCATCGATCATTTTGTGCAGGAGCCGGACGTGATGATCATCTTCGACAGCGATAACCTGGTGCATCCGCAATACCTTCTGAACCTGAACGGGTATTTCCAGCAGGGGTTCAGGGTAGTGCAAACACACATGCTTTCCAAGAACACGGACACGACCTATGCCCAGCTGGATTCCGTAGGCCATATCTACTATACCTTCCTGGAGCGGAAATCGAAAATGGCGCTGGGGATGTCTTCTTCCATTCTCGGGTTAGGCATTGCGCTCGACTTTAAGTTATATAAGGAGATCAATTATAAGAACACCGTAGGCGGTTTCGATAAAAAATTACAGGCGCGCATGGCCATGCTGGTTAAACAGATTGCTTTTGCAGACGATGCAATTGTATATGATGAAAAGGTAGAAGATGCCGCCGTCATGGAAAAGCAAAGGACCCGCTGGATCTATTCCTATTTTTCGCATGTAAAGGAAAGCTGGCAGTTATTCATCCATGGGCTGAAAACAATGAACCCCGGCAGGATACTATTGGGTGCAAGCATGCTTCGTCCGCCCATGATCCTGTTGATCTCTTTGCTCATGACCATTCTTGCTGCCAGCTATTTTGTTGATCCGAAGCTGCTGATCGGCTGGGGCATTGTCATCGCATTATTTGTGCTGACGTTCGTGCTCACCGTGGCAACGCAAAGCTACCAGAAAGGTATGACCGGCTCGCTACGTTTTATCCCGCTACTGATGATCAGCCAGTTCAAATCTTTACTGAAGATAAAGAAGGCTAAAAATAATTTTTTAAAAACAGAGCATAAAAAAGTGATGTACATCGACGAATTATTAAAAAATGAGTGCTCTTAAAAAGATCTATTACCATACTGCATCATTGCTCCCTATGAGCATGTTCCGCTCAGGCGGTCCTAATCATGTGCTGCTGCCTTATCATCATCTTGTAAGCAATAAGGAGGTGGCGCATATACAGCGCCTCTACAGCTACAAAAATGAAAAGGTATTTACAGATGACCTGGATTTTTTACTGAAGAACTATACGCCTGTTCATCCCGATGCGCTGTATAATGCAGTTCATACCGGACAGTCGATCCCGAAAGGTTCCTTTCTGCTGACCTTTGACGACGGACTGAGAGAGGTTTACGATGTTATTGCTCCTCTTCTGCATAAAAAAGGTATTCCGGCCATCTTCTTTATAAACCCGGCTTTTATTGACAATAAGGAGCTTTTTTATCGCTGCAAAATAAGCCTGCTCATCCATGAGCTGAAGCAGCACAATGCATTACGCCCGTTGTATGCAGGTGTTTTGAAGGTGCCTGTTAACGAAAAAAATATCGTCCATACATTATGCAGCATTGATCAATGTAATGCATATTTGCTGGATGACATCGCTGCAAAAACGGGTTATTCATTCCGGGAATACCTGGAAAAACAGCAGCCATTCCTTAACAGGGAACAATTAATCGCACTTCACCGGCAGGGCTTTACCATTGGCGCGCACAGCATGGACCACCCTTATTACAAACTGCTTCCTGAAGAAGAGCAGGTGCGGCAGACCATTGATTCCTGTCGCTATGTAAAAGAGCTTACAGGGCAGACCATTTGCCATTTCTCCTTTCCGCATTCCGATGCCGATATCCCGAAAAAAGTGGTGGATGCCATCCGTCAACAAAACGAAGGCTTGCTGTTCGGCATACAAAACCAGAAACAGGAGCTGCAGAATAATATCCTGCATCGTTTCAACGCCGAAAGACCGGAAATACCTTTTGAGAAGCTCATCAAAGGACAGCTGCTGCTGAACCGGCTGTTACAGCTCGCCGGCAGGAACATTGTGAACAGGACTTAATAACAGGAACCATATTTTACACCCGGGGATTAAACTGACCGCGGCACTGTGGTTTGTGTCCTAACATAGGTGTCAATTTAAGCCCGTAAGGTCTGAATTTGAGTAGCGCCAACTTCCCTCGCGGAATTTTGAATAGTATGCTACATCCATCACGGAGATTTTCTCTGAAACACCAGACTGGCTGACGCTGCGGGCAGCCGGGAAGCTTTCCCGCAGATGAGCGCAGATACTATACGCAGATACCGCAGAGAGGATCGTTGTCCTTTCTGTTATTACCTGCAAAATCAGCGTCATCAGCGAAAATAATCCCCGTAGCTCTGCGGGACAACCCTTGGTGCAGGTCGCTGGGTCCGATACTGCAGGCAGAGCACATTGCGCCAGGTTCCGGTATTTTATTACTTATGTTTACTAAGTTGATGGCTATGGTATCCCAACTAACAACTTGTTATCGGTGACTTTTCAATAAAACCAATGACGGATCATTATTAAGCAGGTCCAAAAGCTTATGGCTATCGGACATCCCCTCCACCCTGATCATCAATAATACTTAAAAATGAAAAAGTGGTCGGGGGGTAGGCATAAACGGCCAGGGAATAGAAGTAAAAATAAGCAACAGGCCAATGGCAAACCATATGGCAGTGGTTTTATGCTTGGCCGCCGCGTCTGTCAGGCGTTTTGCCTTTGCAGATCCGATGGTGATCAATACCACCGCAAGGGTCATCATCACCATATGCTCCATCGCAAAAAAACGAACATCACGCTCCTTAACGGCCGTGGAGAAATTATCCCAGAAGTAGGATACAATAGGACTGAGAAAATACATAACCACTCCCAGGATAAACTGGATATGAATAACAGATACGGTTATTAATTTCCACCTGTTATCCCCGGAAGTATACGCCCTTCCGGACTTCCACCCGGTATAAGCACGATAGATGCAGATCACCAATGTGAGCAGTACGATCCATCTGAGAACAGAATGCAGTAAAATGATATGTGGATGCATAATTAATAGGAATTTAAGGGGTTATATGCTTTCTTTAAAAAAACGTTGATGCATCGCTTTTTCGAGCGCCTCGCGGTGGTCGGGATGGGCAATGCTGATGAGCGCTTTTGCTCTTTGCTTCAGGTTTTTACCAAACAGGTTTACCACGCCATATTCGGTTACAACCCAATGTATATGACCGCGTGTTGTTACTACTCCGGCGCCTTCCTTCAGGAAAGGAACGATCCTTGAAATACCTTTTGAGGTAACCGAAGGCATCGCTATAATAGGTTTTCCGCCTTCAGACAATGAAGCGCCCCGCATGAAATCCATCTGCCCTCCAATACCTGAATATTGAAATGTGCCGATGGAGTCTGCACAGACCTGCCCGGTCAGATCTATCTCTATAGCGCTGTTGATAGCGGTCGCTTTCGGGTTCTGCCGGATAATGCTGGTATCGTTTACATAAGCAATATCCATTACCAGGATGGAAGGATTATTATCAACAAAATCATACAGCTTACGCGTTCCGATAAGAAAACTGGTGACGGAAGCGCCGGGATTTATTTTTTTGTTTTCATTGGTGATAACACCTTTTTCCAGCAGGGGTATGATCCCGTCTGAAAACATCTCGGTGTGCAGTCCCAGGTTTTTATGCTGCTCCAGGTTCTTTAAAACTTCATTGGGTATGGTACCGATCCCCATCTGAAGGGTAGCGCCGTCCTCGATCAGGGAAGCCACATGGTAGCCAATGCGGGCACTGGCTTCCGTAGAGCCGGATGCATAATCCACTTCAGGCAGGGGCGCGTCATACGCTACGAACGCATTTATTTTTGAAACATGCACAAAGCTGTCTCCTCCTCCCGTTCTGGGCATATGCCGGTTGACCTGTGCTATGACATATTTTACCGTATCCACTGCAGAAGCGGCAATATCCACCGAGGTGCCCAGCGAACAGTATCCATGCTTATCCGGTGGCGACACCTGTATCAATGCCACATCCAGCGGCAATATCGATCTTTTAAAAAGCTGCGGTATCTGGCTCAGGAATATGGGTACGTAATCACCTGCTTCGCTGTTGGCGATTGCCCTGGTATTGGCCGATACAAAAAGAGAATTGAAGAAAAAGCTCTTCCGGTATTCCGGCTTATTAAACTCAAGCGCACCGAGGTTGGTAATGCTTACCAGCTCCACGTCGCGTAATTCGGCATGTCTCGATAATAAAGCGTTTATCAGATAAACCGGCGTAGCCGCGCTGCCATGCAAAAAAACCCTGTTCCCGGACTGGACGATCTGTACCGCTTCTTCAGCCGTACGGTAGTTGATAGATGCGTTCATTCGAATTATTTGGACAAATATCCGCCATCTACGGCATAATAACTACCTGTTACAAACGAAGCTTTGTCGGAACCGAGCCAAACAACCAGTTCTGCCACTTCAGATGCTTCACCGAGCCTGCCGATTGGATGCTGGGATACCAGGAACTGTTTCATTTCCGCACTCAGGTTATCAAGCAGGGGCGTATTGATGAAAGCAGGTCCGACGGCATTTACACGAATACCTTTTGCGCTGTATTCCAACGCGGCGGTTTTGGTAAGTCCTATCACGCCATGTTTGGCTGCTACATAACCCGCTGCTGTGTTGAACCCAACCTGGCCCAAAATAGAAGACATATTTATGATACTGCCTTTGCCTTGCCTGAGCATCTGCTCCAACTGCAGCTTCATACAATAAAACACACTGTTGAGATTAACGTCTATCACCTTCAGCCACCCTTCTACACTCATATCGGCCACATCATTGGGCTCACCACCTATTCCGGCGTTGTTAACAGCAATATCCAGGCTTCCGAATTCCTTTACGGTAGCGGCAACCAGGTGCTTACAATCCTCATATTTGCTGACATCGGCCGTTACAAAAATACAGTCTGCTCCCTTTGCTTTGATTTGCTGTACGGCCTCCTCGCCTGATGGCCGATTGATATCGGAAATAACCACCTTGGCACCATATGCCGCATACAATTCAGCAACGGCTTTTCCAATTCCGGAACTGCCCCCTGTAACAAGGACTACCTTCCCTTTAATATCATTCATGTTGATCGGTTTTAATTTCCCGCAAGTTCCTGAATATGTACCACAAGCAGCAAAGATGAGGTCAGTTGCTTATATGACTTTGATCAAGTATTACCATCAAAATGACAAAAGCAACAGATCAGTCTGTTGCTTTTGTTCCATATAAAGTACCTGATCAGGATCAGAATTCATATTTTGAGAACTTCGCCTTATTTGCCGGTTGAAAATAAGTAACCAGGGTTGAGCTTCTGCTCCAGGAGAAATCATAAGCGTTTTCTTCTGAAATCTCTTCAAGCGTTTCCAGGTTAAAGTTGTAAGTGCCTCTTACATACAAATCCTTTCCTTCTTTCAATATGCTACCATCAGCTTTATAGGTGACAGCATTAAACTTCAGTTTATAATTGTTCTCTTTGTCAATGGCAACAATTTCCATTTTACCATATAAGCCTGATGAAGTCTTGTAAATTAATACGTCCGAAGGTTTCATGACCAGACCCTCCGCGTTGCTAGCTTCAAACTCATCAGACGACAAGGTGGCGTCTTTAGCGGCAATATGTTCTTTTTTGATATCTGCGTAAGCCGTAACCTTCTCTTCAGGTTTGTTTTGGGGCTTATCCTCTTTTTTACAGGAAGATACCATTGTTACTAACAGGGAAGAAAAAAGGAAAAAATTCGCAATCTTTTTCATTTGGATAAGATTTTAAATAATGAATGAAAAATATCCGGAATACCCTTCCGGTAAGGAACGATCATTAAACGGTGTCATGTATATTTTATTATAAACAGGTTACACAGACTGCGAATGATAAATATTTTCATGTATGATCTTTAAGGATTTTACTATAGTTTAGCAAACTATAAATATTCATCATATGCATATTAAGCAACTACAGCAAACATGGCGATGGTTTGGCCCAAACGATCCTGTAAGCCTCCAGGATATTAAACAAGCCGGTGCCCAGGGTATTGTAACAGCCCTTCACCATATTCCGCATGGTGAAGTGTGGAGCCGGGAAGAAATACAAAAAAGAATTGATGAGCTGAAAGCAGGTGGTTTTGAATGGAGCGTGGTTGAAAGCCTGACTGTTCATGAAGATATTAAGAGAAGAAGCGGGGACTATGCAGGATATATTGAAAAATACAAGCAGTCACTGAAGAACCTCGCCGCGCTGAAAGTGAACATTGTGACCTATAATTTCATGCCGGTGAACGACTGGACGAGAACGGATATCAACTATACTGTAGCCGACGGATCTAAAGCGCTGTATTTCAACTGGACGGATATGGCTGTATTTGATATTCATATACTGAAAAGAAAAAATGCAGCGCAAAGCTATCCTGAACGTATAACCGAAAAAGCAGAAAAAAAATTTGCCGGCATGAGCGGGGCAGACAGGCAATTGCTGACAGATACTGTGGTATTCGGTATACCGGGAGAAGAAAAAAGAACCCCGGAAGGCATGCGCAGGGAGCTGGAGAAATACAGCGATATCGACAGCCAAGCGCTCAAGGAAAACCTGGCTTATTTCCTGCAGGAGGTGGCACCCGTTGCCTCCGAATATGGCATCCGCCTGGCCATACACCCGGACGATCCCCCGTTTGATATCCTCGGGTTACCCAGGATCGTATGCAACAGGAAAGACCTGGCCGATATCATATCTTTTTCAAACGCGCCGGCCAACGGCTTGTGCTTCTGTACGGGCTCCCTGGGCGCCAATCCCGCGAATCAATTGCCGGAAATGATCGAAACCTTCAATAAAAGGATCCATTTTGCCCACCTGAGGAATGTAAGCCGGGATGCGGAAGGTAATTTTTACGAAGCAGATCACCTGGTAGGCGACGTGGATATGTACAAGGTGGTAAAGGCCCTGCTGAAAGTGCAACAGGACGTTACACATGAGATACCCTTCAGACCCGACCATGGGCACCAGATGCTGGACGATCTGAAAAAAGTGACCAACCCCGGGTATTCCGCTATCGGCCGCTTACGCGGACTGGCTGAAATACGCGGACTGGAGCTGGGAATAACCAGGAACTGGCAGTAATATGCATGTAAGCAAGCAATAGAGACAGCTTAAGTACATTGATCTAACAGTAAATAAATTATAGCAAGCCGGATAGAAGGTATTTCATCCGGCTTGCTCAATGTATAGGGGTTAAGCTGTTACAAACCTATGCCCCGGAACCTTGTGTAAGGACATGCAACGGAACGGGATGCCCTGCACGTGAGGGCAAATGCAGATAACATCCATCAATAAAAAACTGCCATTGCTTATGCAACAACGGCAGTTCAATATAATGTTCTGTGATTATTTACAGCATTGTGAAATTGTCCAGGAATTTGGTAGTGAAATTACCTTTCCTGAAATCTTCATTACGCATGAGCTGCTGGTGGAACGGAATAGTTGTTTTCACTCCTTCAATCACATATTCGCTCAGCGCCCTGCTCATGGTATTAATAGCTTCCTGCCGGGTCCTGGCCACAGAAATGATCTTACCGATCATGGAATCATAATAAGGAGGTATTACGTACCCCGCATAAATATGAGAGTCGATGCGTACGCCATGACCACCGGGCTGGTGTAACACAGTGATCTTACCGGGTGACGGACGGAAGTCATTGTACGGGTCTTCAGCATTGATACGGCATTCTATTGCATGCATTTCCGGGTAGTAGTTCCTGCCGGAAATGGATTCCCCGGAAGCTATTTTAATCTGCTCCTTAATGAGATCGAAATTCGTTACCTCTTCCGTAACACAGTGTTCTACCTGGATACGGGTATTCATTTCCATAAAATAAAAATTCTTGTGCTTATCCACAAGAAACTCTATTGTACCCACACTCTCGTAGTTGATGGCAGAAGCCGCCTTCACAGCAGCCTCTCCCATTTTCTCACGGAGATCATTCGTCATGAACGGCGACGGCGACTCTTCTACCAGCTTCTGGTGGCGGCGTTGAATAGAACAATCCCTTTCGCTCATATGGCAAACCTTGCCGTACCTGTCACCGGCTATTTGTATTTCTATATGCCTGGGCTCTTCTACAAACTTCTCTATGTATACCCCGTCATTTTTAAACGATGCCGCAGCTTCCGCCTTGGCTGTAGAATAAGCATGTTCCATTTCACTCTCTTCCCATACCACGCGCATTCCCTTACCACCACCGCCGGCAGTTGCCTTTAAAATAACCGGGTATCCGATTTCTTTTGCAATACCTTTTGCATGATCAACACTTTCCAGCAATCCGCCGCCACCCGGCACTACCGGCACGCCCGCCCTGATCATTGTTTCTTTGGCGGTGATCTTGTCTCCCATAGCTGTGATCATCTCCGGCTTGGGACCAATGAACTTAATACCGTGTTCACCGCAGATCTGGGCGAAACGGGCATTTTCCGCTAAAAATCCGTAACCGGGATGTATAGCATCCGCATTGGTTATTTCGGCGGCTGCCATCAGGTGAGGTATATTAAGATAAGAATCGCTGCTCTGCGGACGACCGATACATACAGCCTCATCGGCAAACTTAACGTGCAGGCTGTCCTTGTCGGCCGTAGAGTATACCGCTACGGTTTTAATACCCATTTCACGGCAGGTGCGAATCACGCGCAGGGCTATTTCCCCGCGATTCGCAATTAATATTTTCTTTAGCATTTATTCAATTTGAAAATTAGGTCCCGCCATTGCGGGATGAAAATTTGAGAAACAACTTTACGCCGCGAACCCGACCCATTTTCACAGCTACAAACTTTCAAATTAATTAGGTTCCACTAAAAAGAGCGGTTGATCGTATTCTACGGGGCTGGCATCTTCTACAAGCACTTTTACTATTTTGCCGCCTACTTCACTTTCAATCTCGTTAAACAGCTTCATCGCCTCGATGATGCAAACAATTTTACCGGGCGCCACATCATCTCCCACTTCCACCAATGCCGGCTTATCCGGTGAGGAACGCCTGTAAAAAGTCCCGATCATCGGGCTCTTGATGGTAAGCAGGTTATCTGCCTTAGGCTCTGCACCCTTCCCTTTATCCTGGCCAGTCCCGGCAGCCGGTGCTGTTTGCTGGGCCACGGGGGGTGAAACTACCTGCGGAACCGCATACGCCTGGGGAGCAGATACGATCTGGGTTACCTGGTCTTCTTTCTGCTTTATAGTTATCTTAAATTCTTTTTCTTCAATTACAAGTTCTCCGATATTAGACTTATTGATAATCTTTATCAACTCCTGAATTTGTTTAAAATCCATTTTTTCGCCAGTTTAATGTAAAAATCAGCTCTTTTTTTAAGAAACTGACGGCTAAGATAGGGATTCAGCAGAATTCTACCCAAATGTTTTTTATCATCTGTTAACCCCATTCTTACATGAACAAATTCCGTTAATTTGTAGTTTGTTTCTCTAAAACTTAAAAATTTCATACATCCATATGAGAAAATACATTCCATTTATTTGCATATGTTTTATCGCCTGCAACTCCGGTCCATCCAGCAAGAAAGAACAAACCGTTCCGGCGGAAACAACGGAAAAAACCGCCTTGCCGGCAGGCTTCAGCCATTCATTTGAAAAAGTCCTGGGCAATTACTATATATTAAGAGATGGCTTTGTGGCGGAGGACAGCGAAGCGGTGAATAAGGCTGCTGCAGAGCTGGCGTCGGCTGCCACGGCCCTGACACTGGATGAATTAAAGCCACTTGACCCCGAAGACCTGATCATTCCTACCGCCCGGACCTATATTTCCGGTATAGAAAGTGAACTAAAAGGACTCTCAGGAGAAAAAGACATGGAATCCCAGAGAAAGGCTTTCCAAATGGTCACCGCAAACCTCTATGACCTGGCACGCACGGTAAGGTACGGGGATGAAAAAATATACCTGCTTCACTGCCCTATGGCTTTTAACGACACGGGGGCAGATTGGTTAAGCTCCACGACAGAGATAAAAAACCCATACTTCGGAAGCAGAATGCTGAAATGCGGATTTGTAAAAGATTCGGTATCGGTACAATAGGATCACCTATATAATAAGCATTAAGACCTGATTTGACCCTTTCCCGGCAAATCAGGTCTTTGTTTTTTCAGAACCACTTTTTACCGGTTGTTAAGCATTATTAACATTCCTATGCAACGTTGACAGGCAAATATCTTTCATAGGCACGTATTACCTTTATGTAATTATTCCGCTGCCGGCATCTTATGCCTGTACGTTTACTTCAAAGACGCTTATTTATGAAGAGAAGAGTAAAGCATACATTGCTGTTAATGATATCCTGCTTAATATTTAACCTTGTTAAAAGTCAAAGCCGTATGAACTATGATAGTGCCTGGAAAAAGGTCGATGAGCTGATCAACAAAAAAGGACTTCCCCAGTCGGCTATGGTGGAGGTGGATAAAATCTATGCTGCCGCAAAAAAAGCAAACAACCAGGGGCAATTGCTAAAAGCCCTGGTTTACCAGGCGCAGCTATCCGGCAGTGCAAGTGATGATGCTACCACTGCCATCAAAAAAATAGAAGGCGAAATTGCCGGTGCGGCATTTCCGGCCAAACAGGTCCTGCAATCGCTTGCCGGTGACCTGTACTGGCAGTATTTTCAGAACAATCGCTGGAACCTGTACGACCGGACAAATACGACGGCATTCGACAAGGAAGATATAGCCACCTGGACCATGGATGATTTTCATAAAAAAATCGGCGAGTTGTACCTGTCTTCTCTTGGAGAGGAAAAAGCGCTGCAGCAGGTCTCGCTGAAAGAATACGAGCCGGTAATCATCAAAGGTAATATGCGGGCTTTACGCCCTACCCTGTTCGACCTGCTGGCACACAAAGCGCTGGGTTATTTTCAATCGGATGAAAGAGATATCTCCAGACCCTCTTATGCATTTGCCATCAACGATGAAAATGCATTTGCACCGGCATCTGCTTTCGCATCCTGGAATTTAACCAGCAGGGATACTGCTTCGCTGCAGTACCGGGCTTTGCTGATCTATCAGCAACTATTGCTTTTCCACCTGCAGGATAAAACGCCCGAAGCATTATTGGATGCAGACCTGAAAAGAATATCTTTTGTCTACAACAAATCTGTTTCGCCCGGAAAAAGCGAATTATACCTCAATGTTTTAAAAGATATCATTACCCGGTTTGAAAAAAATGCTGCCAGCGCCCAGGCGCATTACCTGCTGGCTGATTATTATTACAACCTGGTACCCCCGGCGGAAACCGGCGAACCTGCTGAAAAAACAGCGCATTCCCCTGACAGCAATGCGCTGAGAACGGCTAAACAGATCTGTGATAATGCGATAGCGCAATTTCCGGGTTCCGAAGGAGCGGTTAACTGTACCAATCTTCGTAACAGCATTGTAAGAAAACATCTCCAGTTACAAACGGAGAAAGTAAATATCCCCGACGAAGCATTCCGTACGCTGGTCACTTACCGGAATATCGGAAAGATATATTTCCGGGTGATCAAAATGACCGGCGAGCTGAAAGCACAGCTCAGGAACCGCTATCAAAACGATTACTGGTCAAAGCTTACAGCCGCCTCCCCGTTACGCACATGGGAACAGCCATTGCCCCAGACAGACGATTACCGGAGCCATATGGTGGAAGCAAAAGTGGATAAGCTGCCGGCAGGAGAATATATATTGTTAGCCAGCATGAATAAAAATTTCAGTCCGGCCGAGAACATGCTGGCTGCACAACCGGTATATGTGTCCAGCATCAGCTATATTAACAGCGATAACAACTATTTCGTGCTCCATCGTCAAACCGGTCAACCACTTTCTGAGGCAGCCATACAGGTATGGACATCTGAATACGATTATGATGACAGGAAGAACGCCCTCAAAAAGGCAGAGCTGGTCCATGCCGACAAGAACGGCTTTTTTACCATTCCCAACAAATCCCAACGTACCCGTAATATAAGACTGGACATTTCCTGGAAAGGTGACCGCCTCTTTATGGATGACTACCAGTATATACATTCCATGTATGACGGTTATAATAAAAAGTTAACCAAAGAGGAATACGAAAAAGACAAACGCCAGGTATTCTTTTTTACAGACAGAAGCATATACCGCCCCGGGCAAACCGTACATTTTAAAGGCATTGCGGTTACCAGGAATTTTGAAACCAAAAAATCTGCTATTCTAACGGGTAAGACCATTACGATCCGGTTGTACGATGCAAATCACCAGGTCATAGATTCCCTGACCCTTACTTCCAACGATTACGGGTCTGTATCAGGTACCTTCAGGCTGCCCCAACAGGCATTGACAGGCCTTTTCACCATTGCTGCAGAAGATATCAATGGCAGCACCAGCCTTTCCGTAGAGGAATATAAGAGACCTAAGTTCTTCACCGAGATCAACACACCTAAAGAAAGTTTTCGCATAAATGATACCGTTAGTGTAACAGGAGCTGCAAAGGCCTATGCCGGTAATCAAATAGACGGGGCCAAAGTAAAATACCGGGTATACAGGAATGTACGTTTCCCGCAACCCTGGTGGTTCTACAGGATAGCACTACCACGCACCAGCAGGATGGAAATCACAAACGGAGAGACCACTACGGATAAGGAAGGAAAGTTCATCATCCGTTTTGCAGCCATACCGGATCACAGCATTTCAAAAGAGCTGGATCCTGTTTTTCAATATAGTGTTGAAGCCGATGTAACCGACCTCAACGGCGAAACCAGAAGCGCCACGACCACTGTGCCTGTCGGTTACAAATCACTGGTATTAAATGTACAGGTACCGGAAATGCCGGTGGCTACAGACGATTTCAAGAAGTTCAGGATAACCAGCAAAAACCTGAGTGAAGAGCTACAGGAGACAAAAGCTACTATCCGGGTCTATCCACTGCAGGGTCCGGGCAGGCTCATCCGTAAACGTTATTGGGATCAGCCCGACCGTTTCCTGTATAACGAAGCAGCATACATCAAACTATTTCCATACGACGAATACAAGAACGAAAGTGACTATCGTAACTGGAAAAAAGGACCTGCATCACTCAGCAGCACGATAGACAGTAAAGGAGATACCAGCGTATCTGCCGCCGGTGTGCACTGGAAACCGGGTTGGTACGTAATAGAGGCCATAGCCAAAGACAAAGATGGTGGCGATGTGACAACACTGGCTTATGTGCAGCTCTACGATAAAAATGTGAAAACCGTTCCGGTGGAAGATTACTTCTGGGCAACAACCTTAAAAGATAAGATAGAGCCGGGAGAAACAGCAGCCTTCCTGACCGGTACTGCTGCCAAAGATGTTTTCCTGGTAGTGGAAAAAACCGGAATCAGCAACGAAGATGACATGCCGCCACCTGCCGGCGAATACACTTTCTATACGTTGAATAACGAAAAGCAAAGCTTCAGCTTCCCGGCATCGGAAAAAGATCGTGGCGGATTTGGCATCAGCCGTTTTTTTGTAAAAAACAACCGGCTCTTCAGCCGGTCAGACAATGTAACGGTGCCCTGGACCAACAAAACCCTGGATGTGCAGTTCTCTACTTTCCGGGATAAAACCGAACCGGGCAGCGAAGAGAAATGGGAGGTAACGGTAAAAGGAGCAAAAGGTGAAAAGCTGGCCGCAGAAATGCTGGCGTCTATGTACGATGCATCGCTGGATCAGTTCAAACCACATAGCTGGTATACACCTTACCTGTGGCCCACTTACTACAACCATTCTTATTGGACAGGAGAAACCTCTTTCCTGAGCGCCTCTTCCGATGACTATAATACCATTCCGGTGAAACACCAGACCTTTGAAAAAAGATACGATCAGCTGATATCAGCTTATGCTCCTTCCGGAGGAGGCGGTATTTACCGGGAAATGCGCAGGATGGCAGCGCCGATGGTGCAGGCGAAAGAAGAAAAGGCTTTTGCAAATGTTGATATGATGGCGAATGCAGAAGCTGAAAGTGTTGGAGTCGCCGCACAGGCAGGTTATGACGAATCGGGCGTAGTACCTCCGCCCCCTCCTGCTCCGCCGGCAACAGAGGGAGAAACGAACAACAGCGCTCCTGTCCGCAGTAATTTTAATGGAACTGCTTTCTTTTTCCCCGATCTGAAAACAGATACCACCGGTAATATCAGCTTCAGCTTTACCATGCCGGAGGCCCTTACACAGTGGAAACTGATGGCGATTGCCCATACCAGGGACCTGGCCTTCGGCCTGGCGCAAAAACTCACCGTTACGCAAAAAGAGCTGATGGTGCAGCCGAACGCACCGAGGTTTGTGAGGGAAAAAGACACCATGGTCTTCAGCGCTAAAATCGTGAATATGAGTGAGCAGCTCCTGAACGGTTTTGCAAAGCTGGAGCTGTTTGATGCGGTTACTAACCAGCCCGTGGATCACCTGTTCAACAATGCGGTGCCCGTAAAAGAATTCTCGGCAGCCGGGGGACAAAGCGCAGCGGTAGGTTTCCAGATCGCTGTTCCATCCGGTTTCCGGTCAGCTTTATTATACAGGATCAGCGCTTCCGGTGAGAAAGAAGGAAAAAAGCTTTCCGACGGAGAAGAAAATATGCTCCCGGTCCTCACTAACCAGACACTGGTCACAGAAGCACTGCCGATCAACATGCGGACAGCCGGAACTAAAAAGTTCAGGTTTGGGAAACTACTGAACGCGGACAAAAGCAATTCGCTGCAAAGCTATGGACTAACGGTAGAGTATACTGCCAATCCTGCGTGGTATGCCGTTCAGTCCCTCCCCTACCTGGTGGAATACCCGTATGAATGCGCAGAACAGACTTTCAGCCGGTATTATGCCAATATGCTTGCCAGCACCATTGCCAACAGCAGCCCCAACATCAAAGCCATTGTTGAAAAATGGCAGCAGGAAACAAAGGATCAAAAAGCGCTGGTATCTGCGCTGCAGAAAAATGAAGAGCTGAAATCGGTACTGCTGCAGGAAACACCCTGGCTTGCCGAAGCGAATAATGAAACAGAGCAGAAGAAAAGAATTGCCTGGCTGTTTGATATGGTACGCATGAGCAGCGAGGCAATCAGCAGCTTTAACAAGCTGAAAGACATGCAAACGCCCAATGGCGGTTTTGCGTGGTTCAAAGGCAGCAGAGACGACCGTTATATCACCCAGTACATCATCAGCGGGGTGGGTCACCTGCAAAAGCTGAAAGCGAACACACCGGAAAATATGGCAGGCGAATGGAATGAGGTTATCCAAAAGGGACTGAATTACAGCGATAAGAGGATCAGGGAAGACTACGAAACTTTATTAAAAAATAAAGCAGACCTGAAAAAAAATCAGCTGAACGGTACCGCCATTCAATACCTGTATATGCGGAGTTTCTTCCCCGGTCAAAAAGTGACAGATGCTTCTGCAACGGCTTATAAATTCTACATAGATCAATCTAAAAAATACTGGTTGTCACAGAGCAGGTATATGCAGGGTATGATCGCGCTGGCCCTGTACCGCAACGGCGACAGCGAAACCCCCAAAAAGATCCTTGCTTCCCTGAAAGAAAATGCGGTGCAGCACGAAGAGTTGGGCATGTACTGGAAAGATATCCGCCCGGGATACTACTGGCACCAGGCCCCGGTAGAGACCCAGGCACTGCTGATAGAAGCTTTTACAGAAATAGCGGCAGACAGCAAAGCTGTAAATGATATGAAAATATGGCTGCTGAAGCAAAAGCAAACCCAGCACTGGGGTAATACGAAAGCCACTGCAGAAGCCTGTTATGCATTGCTCCTGCAAGGCAGCAACTGGTTAACGGAAAGTCCTGCAGTAACGATCGGGCTGGGAAACAAACAGTTTTCATCGAAAGAAACAGATGAAGCAGGAACCGGTTATTTTAAATATCATATGGAAGGTAAAGACGTATCACCTGCCATGGGTGATATCCGGGTCTCAGTGCAATCTTCTGGCAAAGAGACCGGCGGAAGCTGGGGGTCGGTGTACTGGCAGTATTTTGAAGATATGGACAAGATAACACCGGCTGATGGCGAAAAAATGGCCTTGCAGCTGAAAAAAGAATTATTCGTAGAGCGGAACAGCGACCGGGGACCTGTATTGGAACCCGTGAGCAACACATCGCTGAAGCCTGGTGACAAGTTAAAAGTAAGGATTGAATTACGTGTTGACAGGGATATGGAGTATGTACACATGAAAGATACGCGGGCCGCAGGCACAGAGCCGGTGAATGTGTTGAGCAGCTACAAGTGGCAGGGTGGACTGGGATATTATGAAGCTATTAAAGATGCCTCTGCCAATTTCTTTTTCGACCGTTTGTATAAAGGTACTTATGTGTTTGAATACCCGCTGTTCGTTACCCACCAGGGTAATTTTTCCGTTGGTATTGCGACTATTCAGTGTATGTATGCCCCCGAATTTATTTCCCATTCGGAAGGCAGGAGAATTGAAGTGAAATAAGAATGGGATTCAATCAATTGTCATCTCAGCTGCCCGGAATGATCGGGGAGATATCTCTTACAGCTTTTTTAGCTTTATGAGATATCTTCCTCCGGTGCCAATGACGTATCATGCAATCTACCGGTTATCAACATTTTGCAAAGGTTGCGTGAGGACACGCAACCGGGCGGCGGGTGCCCCGGCGCGTGGGGACACGCGCCGTTAGATAGAAAGCTCCCATATGTCACGCCTCAATGATTGAGGATATTAATGGGGTACTCGGGATGACGATACGTTGTCTTTCCCGTCATTCCGACACCTGCGAAGCCGGAGAGGCATCCCATGAACTGTGAAGAAATCTATTTCCCGAAAGACTCGATAAAATCCCGTACCTGGTCGCCTGTTGCAACACCCAGCACACCGGTTACTACAAACTGTACGCCTACACAGAGAATGATAAAACCCATAATTTTTGTCATGGCATGTAAGCCGTTTACCCCCAGCAGCTTCACCAGCCTGGTAGAAGACCGTAAAGTAATATATACAATTGCCGCTACCGCCAGTATACCGATAGCAATATAGAGGTAATCCAGCCAGGCCCCTTTTGCAATAGAGCTCATGCCTATAACAACAGATATAGCGCCGGGGCCGCTAAGGCTGGGCATAGCCAGAGGAGTAAAAGAAATATCCCGTTTCTGCATAGCCTCTTTTTCCTCTGCTTCCGTATGTACGCTATCCTTGGGCTTCAGCATTCCCATGCCGACACCCGAAACGAGGATACCCCCGGCAATGCGCATACCCGGCAACGATAGTCCAAAAAAATTCATAATAAAAGTACCTGCTATCAAAAAAACAAGCAGTATGGCTGTCATATATACCACTCCTTTTTTTGCCTGCTCATTTCTCTCAGCCTCAGGGTATCCGTTTGTCAGTGACAGGAACATAGGTGCCGTGCTGAAAGGGTTAATGATCGGGAGCAGTGCGGCTATCGTTCCGAAGATCAATTCCATACAAAAAATATTTTCTAAACAATGAGGGTGCAAAATAACATTTTCAGGTAAAAGCAACAGGAACATTGCCCGGCAGTGGACATCCGCAACTATATTGTTCCGGCAGATAGTGATATATGACCAGGCATAACGGAATATTTTCTTATCTTTCAAGACGTAAATTCAATGCTCCATATAAAATATATCACGCCATGAGTATATTATCCCGCAGAAAAGCGCTGAAGACACTGGCAATGAGCGGTGCCGGCATCTTTATCGCGCCCAACATCCTGATGTCATGCGGCAGCAAACCCAAAAAGGATAAGCTTGGTATCGCGCTCGTGGGATTGGGTTATTACAGCACCGACCTGCTGGCCCCGGCGCTTCGGCAAACCAAACATTGTTACCTGGCAGGAATTGTTACAGGCACTCCGGCGAAAGCAGAAGCATGGCAAAAGAAACATAATCTTCCTGACAAGAATATATACAACTATCAGAATTTTGATGACATCGCCAACAACCCGGATATAGATGTGGTTTATGTAGTACTTCCCCCATCCATGCACGAAGAATATGTGGTAAGGGCAGCCAATGCAGGTAAGCATGTCTGGTGTGAGAAACCCATGGCGATGACAGAAGCAGAATGTAACCGCATGATAGAGGCCTGTAAGAAAAACAAGCAAACGCTGGCTATAGGATACCGGCTGCAGCACGAACCGCACACGAAAGAATACAGGCGGATTGTGAAGGAAAAGCTGCTGGGCAATGTAAAAACGCTCGAAGATGCCGCGGGGTATGTTGACAACAGAACAGATCACTGGAAACAGAAAAGGGAATTGGGCGGTGGTGTGCTGCTCGATATGGGGGTATATGCCATACAGGGTGCCCGCCTGGGTACGGGTATGGAGCCGATCGCTGTTGTGTCTGCGCAAACTTCTACCACACGACCGGAGATATACAAAGACGGACTGGCAGAAACAGCCATCGCCACGCTGGAGTTTCCCGGTGGCGTTATGGCAAATATCAAAACCAGCTTTGGCGAAAATGTTAATTTCCTGAATATACACTGCGAAAAAGGAACGATTGAAATGGCTCCCTATTCTGCTTATTCCGGTCTGAAAGGAAAAAGTCCGCTGGGCGAGATACATTTCCCCTATGAAACGCCCTGGCAACAGGCAAACCAGATGGATGACGACGCTCTTTCCATTTTAAATAAGAAATCAATGCTGGTGCCGGGCGAGGAAGGATTAAAAGATATCCGCATTGTGGAAGCTATACTGAAGTCCGCCGCCACCGGGCAACCGGTAAAGCTATAGGGCATCGATCATATGCCATCTATCGGTACCGGGTAGACGAAACAAGTGGAAAGAGGCATACAATCTTTTCTTCCCGGGATCTTCATGGTAAACAGGTCGTTTGTGCCCCACTGACCATGGCGCGCGCCACGGTCAGTGTCCCTGTCAATGTAAGGAACAGGTGCACTAACATATCCCCGACGCAGCTTTACAATGACCAGATTGTTACAATTTAATTGTCTTGTAAGGACAACAGGTTGGTAGAAGGGTTATGGTCACAACAATGCCTCCCATCGGACGCTTGGTGTTGCCTATCGCAAGAAGCCTTCGTGGAGCAAGGGGTTCGGAACCCGGCATTCAGTCCTTTGTTCATAAAGCCCCAACTTCATGCTTCATTTCCCGGTGGTTATCTGGCGTCCCTGATTGTTTACTTGCAATGAACTTTTAAGTCGATCCAACCTCATAGCCGTTTCATCTGCTCTGGCTTTGTTACTTATGAGCGGTTAAACCTGCTCGAGCCGGAATGTATCTTTTGCCCTGATCCCTTTATCTGTCATCATCAGGTTACAGCATTCATGTATCGGGTCGTGCTCAAAAAACAGGATCATATTTCCCTGTAATACTTCCTGCAGCAGGATCTTTTTCTCCTGGAGCGTCGTTAAGGGGAACATATCATATGCCATCACATAAGGCAGGGGGATATGCCCGACGGAAGGTAGCAGATCTGCGGCATATACGATAGTTTTACCTTTGTAATTATTGATCTGCGGCAACATCATCGCTTGTGTATGACCGTTTACAAACCGTATCGTTACATTGTCCGAAAAAGCAATATCCTCTTTTACTTCTATAAAACGGAGCCTGCCGCTATCCTGGATGGGCTGGATATTCTCTTTTAAGAAAGAAGCTTTCTCACGGTCATTGGGCTTGGTGGCCCATTGCCAGTGCTTTTCATTACTCCAGAATATAGCATTTTTAAACGCCGGTACCATTTTATTGTTCTCAATCACTATAGCGCCACCTACATGGTCAAAATGCAGGTGTGTAAGCAGCACATCCGTAATATCATCTCTCCGGAAGCCATATTTAGCCAGTGATTTATCCAATGTATCCCCGCCGTGCAGGTAATAATGTCCGAAAAACTTTGCATCCTGCTTATTACCAATGCCGGTGTCTACCAATATCAGCCGGTTGCCATCTTCAATCAGCAGGCTGCGCATGGCCCAGGAGCACAAGTTGTTTTCATCGGCAGGATTCAGCTTATTCCAAATGGATTTGGGCACTACGCCAAACATGGCACCGCCATCCAACTTAAAAAAACCGGTATTAATGGAATATAGTTTCATATTGCTACAAATTGTTCACAGAACACGCAATTTAAGAAATCACAGGTATGTCCCCCCGAAGCAAGTCTTGAAAATTTATTCTGAACAGAACTGCGGGATATTTAACCCTTTGTCTTCAGCTCTGATAAACGGGGTTTGACCTGCCAGTTTGAGTGTGCCCGATTGTAAAATTCGGGACTCACGAATAAGACGGTGCAGGCATAACAAGCTGAACCAGCAGGTTTGAGTAATACAGGCATCTTAATTTTTACCAGATGAGCAACCGATCCTTCCATCACCTCCTATTATTTGATTTTCTTAACTTTGCCATATGGAAGGTGCAATATTACAAAGTCCGCAGGAGCTTCAGCAGCTCAACCTTAAGTTAAGGGGATTTAAAGTATACGAAGTGCGCAATACATTGGCCGGGCTTCCGGATTATTCCCGGAAGGATTTTTATAAAATATGCCTGCATTATGGCAAAAGCACCATCCATTACGCCGACAAAAGTGTGAAGCTGGATGGATTCAACCTGTTTTTCGGCACACCACACATCCCCTACTCCTGGGAGGTGGAATCTGCGGAACACAACAGCTTTACGTGCATTTTTACAGAAGATTTCCTGAATAATAAAGAACGCCTGAAAAGTCTCCAGGAATCCCCGCTGTTCCGGATAGGCGGCACCCCTGTTTTTGCCCTGAACGAACAGGTATATCTGTTTGTCAGATCGGTGTTTCAAAAAATGCTTGAAGAGCAGGATTCGGGCTATCAATATAAAGATGAGCTGATCAGGAACTATATCAACCTGATCATCCACGAAACACATAAGCTGCAACCTTCAGATCAATATTTTAAAACCGGCAATGCTTCTTCAAAGATCACCAACCTGTTCCTGGAACTGCTGGAAAGACAATTCCCTATTGATGATCCGACACAGACCCTGCTGGTAAAAAATCCCGCGGATTTTGCAGAAAAGCTGAATATCCATGTTAATCACCTGAACCGTTCTGTAAAAGAAAGCACGGGAAAAACAACAAAAGATCATATTTCCGAACGGATCGTCTCGGAAGCAAAGGCATTGCTGCAGCATACTACCTGGAACATCGCGGACATCGCCTATTCCTTGGGCTTTGATTACCCTGCCTATTTCAATAATTTTTTCAAACGTATTACCGGGGCCACTCCTAATTCGGTACGCAAACAACAATTTGTTTGAAAATCATAATTATCTGTTTGAAAAGCTTAGCAAAACGGAAGGATGTCAACCTAATTTTGCCGGACACATTCATTCTTTGATCCAAAAAATATATTGTTATGACACAGCCGGTAAAATTTAAAAACAAAAGCTGGGATGTTGCGGGTATCCTGCAATTCCCTGCGGACTTTGATAAAAATAAAAAGTATGCCGCTATTGTTTGTGCGCATCCTATCAGCAGTTGTAAGGAGCAAACAGCCGGCAATATTTACGGAAAGGCATTGTCTGAAGCTGGTTTTATTACGCTGGCATTCGACGCTTCTCACCAGGGCGAAAGCGGCGGGGAGCCGAAATACCTGGAAGATCCCGCGGCAAGAGTAGAAGACTTTCGCTGCGCGGCAGACTACCTGACCACTTTGGCGTATGTAGATGAAGAAAAGATCGGTGTACTGGGAGTTTGCGGTGGCGGTGGTTATGCAGCCAATGCAGCCATGACAGAGCGCCGCTTCAAAGCGGTATGCACTGTGGTAGGCGCTAATTACGGACGTCTTATGAGGGAGGGTAATTATACTGCAGATGCCGCCATCAAAACACTGGAAGCCGTTGCAAAACAACGTACCGCACAGGCCCGCGGCGCAGAACCTGCCCTTACCATTTATCGCCCTTCCTGTCATGAAGACAGGATTGCAGCAGGAATGAACGACCTGGATGTTGTTGAAGCGGTGGAATACTATCAGACACCCAGGGCGCAGCATCCTAATTCGCCTAATCATTTAAGGCTTGACAGCCTGGATAAAGCAATGGCTTTTGATGCTTTCCACCTGGCAGACCATTTGCTGACACAACCCTTGCTGGTAGTGGCAGGGGACAGGGTAGGTGCATTTGGATCATACCGGGATGCATATGAGCTCTTCAACAAAGCAGCTTCTAAAAACAAGACATTATTTATAGTTCCGGGAGCATCGCATTACGACCTGTATGATGGCGCAGAAGCCACCGGTAAAGCGTTGGAAAAGATAGTTCCTTTTTTTAAAGAGAACTTATAGACAGGTAAGGTTCTCTTTATTAAAGCGCCTGCTTTTTTTAAAGGCAGGCGCTTTGTTTATTTTTCCCAGGGAATGTCGTCTACCTTATACAACATTCCTGTATACCGCGCCAATACAAACAGGTAATCGCTCAGCCGGTTGAGATATTGCGGTATTTCCGACGATACCGGGGCATGTTCAGCCAACAGTACGGTACAACGCTCCGCTCTTCTGCACACCGTCCTGGCTATATGAATATATGATATGTGCGGGTGACCACCCGGGAGAATAAAGCTCTTGAGTGGCGGCAGGAGCTCATCCATCCGGTCTATTTCGTTCTCCAGCAATACAACCTCCGTCTTTCCGAGAACGGGCAGCTCCATTTTTATATCTTTTTCAGGATCGGCAGCTAACTGTGCACCTACTACAAATAAATGATGCTGGATCCGTAATAATGTCTGGCGGCTTTTTTCATCTTTCAGCGTATCCCTGCATAAGCCCATGTGTGCATTCAGCTCATCCACCGTACCATAAGCATCTATGCGTATATCGGCTTTAGATACCTTACGTCCGCCTATAAGCGAAGTATAACCTTTATCTCCCGTTTTAGTATAGATCCTGAAGGCCAAGCAAAGCGATTTTAGGTATGTAGTACTTCAGTAGCGGATGTTGCCATATCAGACTCGATCACACCATCCCTTAAACGCACAATCCTTTTGGCGTAATTGGCAATATCCTCTTCGTGCGTTACCAGCACGATCGTATTTCCTGCTTCCTGCAGTCTGGAAAAAATATTCATGATCTCATAAGAAGTCCTGGTATCCAGGTTACCGGTAGGCTCATCCGCCAGCACCAAAGAGGGATTATTTACCAGTGCCCGGGCGATCGCCACCCGCTGACATTGTCCCCCGCTGAGCTCATTGGGCCGGTGGTGGCTTCTGTCCCCCAGGTCTACCTGTTCCAGCACGTGCATAGCCATTTCGGTCCGTTGCTTTTTGGAGATACCGGAATATATAAGTGGCAAAGCCACATTTTCAGCAGCCGTCAGTTTCGGTAGAAGGTTAAACTGCTGAAATACGAACCCGATCTCCTTGTTTCTTACTTCCGCCAGGTCATCATCTGCCATTTCGCTTACCCGGTGGCCGTTTAATATATATTCTCCTCCCGTTGGAGAATCCAGACAGCCCAGGATGTTCATCAGGGTACTTTTTCCGGAACCGGAAGGTCCCATCAGCGCTACATACTCATTTTTAAAAATATCGAGGGAAATGCCTTTTAATACCTGCAGCTCCTGCTTCCCCATATAGTAACTTTTCCTGATGTTTTCCAGGTGAATGATCGAATGCATACTGAAGTCTCTTATTTTGCAAATGTTTCAAACAAACAGAACGTATTTCAAATTCTCACAGGTGGGTGATGACACCCGCCTGCAGCGTCCACTAGCCGGCCGGTATCTCACCGTCCGGAAAATTTATAGAACGAAAACCTGAAATGCACCCAACAAATATAAGTCAAACCAGGCGTAAAAGGGAAGAAATATGAGCAGCGGTAAAACAGTAGTATTATCCAGGTATGCCTGTTTTTATTCTGCTGATCTTTTCCGCTTCTTTTTGGGCGCATAAATTTTTTTGCCCTTCAGCAATATCTCGGTGAACTCACGATGTAAGGGATTTACTTCGGCAGGTTCGGCAGGTAACCTGACCAGCGATAAGATATCGTCCCAGGTTTTTCCTTTGTAATAAGGAGAGCTATTCAATAATCCTCCAAACATGCATACGCCTGCCGCCAGGCGGTAATAATAATCCAGCTCTTCAATAGGCTTATAATTGTCAGGGCACCTGTATAATTGATTCAACATATCTGTTGTACCCGGATAAGCATAGTTTAAGGTAACCGTACCTACCGGCTGGTTGTTTCCGCCAGCGGAGGGTTCTATTTCAAAAACCGCGATCATGGAGTGTCCCGAGCCTATCTCACCCCCTAATAATGTACTGGTGGAATCTTCCAGCGCTTTTCTTTTGTTATCAAAACCGATCAGCCGGTAGCGCCGGACAATCTCTGCATTAAAACCCAGGTTCATGGAAACATTATCGGCTACTGAATATAAGGTTTGTGTAAACTCTTTTACCAGTACCTTTTCTCCTTCTCTCTCATCATCCAGGTAAGCAAAGTTGCCATTACCTTTTTTGGCCAGCATTTCTATCCTGGAGTCTTTATAATTTCCCATGCCTACTCCCAGGCAGGTGAGGTACACTCCCCCTTCTTTCATTTGCATGATCAGGGCTTCCAGCTCTTTTTCTCTTGTTTCGCCTACATTAAAATCACCATCTGTGGCTAAGATCACACGGTTATTACCCCCTTCTATAAAGGTATTTTTAGCTAACGTGTAAGCCTGCCGGATACCGGCTTCCCCCGGTGTAAAGCCACCGGCGTTCATATCTTCAATTGCCTGTAATATTTTCTTTTTTTCCATTCCGCCGGTAGGCGGTAACATTACCCCCGTAACACCCCCATATACCACAATAGACACCGTATCCACTTCACGAAGATTTTCCACCAGCTTCCTGAACGCCGATTTCAGCAAAGGCAGACGATTGGGCATATCCATGGACCCGGATACATCTACCAGGAAGACCAGGTTACTTGGCGGCACTTTATCCAGGTCCAGCTTTTTGGAGCATACCTGCACAAACAGCAACCTGCTCTTATTGTTCCACGGGCAGGAACTGAGCTGGGAGCGTACGGTAAAAATGCTGTCATCCTGTGGTTCGGTATAGTTAAAGTTGAAATAGTTGAGCATCTCCTCTATCCGCACAGCGTCTCCCGGCACTGTACTGTTCATATTAATGAACCGCCGGATATTGGAGTAAGAAGCGCGGTTAACATTCAACGTAAGTCCCGTATAGGGGTTGTCCCGGGTATTGACAAACGCATTCTCAACGATAGCATTATAGGTTTCTGCAGCCACTGTTTGCCGGATAGAAGGAAATCTTTCCTCGGCGCTCGTATAGGACAATAAATACTGCTTCTGAAGACTGGCCGTATAAGGCGACATCTTCAGCGATATTTTCTGGTATTCGGAGGTATTGTCGATTTTGCAGGAAAGGGTTTCGTATCCATCCAGGATAAAGCTCAGGCTGTCCGACCTCATTTTTACCGCAATCCCAAAAGCGCCACCAATGCCACTGAGGTAGGGATAGCCGGTAGAGTGTATAATAATCTTCACATTCTGCAGCGGGTTTCCCTTTTCATCGGTTATTTCCCCACGCAGGTAGTATTGAGCGGCAACCGTTTGAGCCCCGGTCAGCACCAGTAAAAAAATAACAAGCCTTTGAAGCAGGCTTTTCATCATTGTAACTTTTGTTATTCAAAATAACCGGCAGCTTTATGGTCATCATTTTAAAACCCGGTATTTTCCAAACGCCTGGAGGCACAGATTATTGTCCTGCAATATACTATGTTTCAATAAGTTCTGAAAGAGTGAGCCCTATATTCCATTACAGGAACGAGGAAATATCAGCTTTCCAACGGCTGCGGATGCACGGGCTCTTCCACCAATTGGTATATCTCATCGATGTTTCTGCCAAAACCATCGTAATCCAGCCCGTATCCTACTACAAATTTATCGGGAATGCTGAAACCCAGGTAATTGATCTGAACCGGGAACTGGTTAGCATCCGGCTTATACAAAAGTGCGCAGATCTTTAACGAAGCAGGCTGCTGGTTGAGCAACTGGGGTAAAAACCGGGTCATTGTTTTGCCGGTATCAATGATGTCTTCCAGGATGATCACGTGCCTGTTATGCAGATCCGCATCCAGACCAATGGAGGTGATGACATGCCCCGTAGACTTGGTGCCTTTGTAGGAAGCCAGCTTGATAAAACATATTTCCGCGGGAATAGACAACGCTTTGAACAGATCGGAAGCAAACATGAAAGATCCATTCAGGATGGCAATAAACAATGGATTTTCCCCGGCATAATCCGCTTCCAGGTCCCGGGCCATTTCCCCGATCCGGCTGTGAAGCTGCTCCCGGGTAATAAAAGGCTTAAACAGTTTATCGTTTACCTTTTTGAACGTCATAAGTCAGTTTTTGTATATCAGTAACTCCTGCCCTATCCGGATCAGGTCATCCTGGAGGTTGTTCCATTGCCTGATGTTCGCCATCTCTACATTATACTTTCTGGCAATGGCATATAATGTTTCTTTAGGCTGCACAATATGTTTCGTGTATTGCGCAGTCCGGGTTTTCCCGGCAGGTACAATATTTTCATCTGCGGCGGCTTCGTGTTTTGCCTTTTCAGCCGATTTTTTTTGCAAATAGATCTTTCTGCCTCCCGCCAGTTCCTGGTCTTCTTCCAGGTTATTGTACTGCAGTATGCTTTCCAGCCGTACACCCTCTCTTTGCGCTATATCATACACCATTTCCCCATTTGAGGCAGTCACCATATCTTTAGCGCCCTGCTTTCTTTTCCTTTGCAGGTATATAAGCTGACCTTCTGCCAGGATATCTTCATTATCAGGCAACTCATTAAAATCGATCAGGTGCTTATACCTGATCCTGTATTGCTCCGCCAAAGCCAGGAGGGAAGTGCCGGCAGGTGTATAAAGCACGCGGGTATTATTGATCCTGAACTCGCCCTGGGGGTATTGGATCACCTGTACCGATTCTTTGATAACAGGCTCCGGGGCATTCACCGGCGGCGTTACATTACGATCCTTTGTCTGCACTACTGCCGGTATGATCTCTGCCGGCGGCGTAACGTAGGCCGCAAACATTTCGGGCTCGTCTGCAAATGTTCTTTTACCCAGGGCAATCTGTGTGTATAAATTCAGGTGATACGTTTCAATATAGGTCACCAGTTGTTGCCAATACCGGGGATTGGTGGCATATCCGGCTTTTTTCAGCCCCTGTGCCCATCCTTTATAGTTTTCCGCATCAATATTAAAAAGGAATGCATAACGCTGGTTGTTCTTTAAAAAGTCCGAATGATCCATGTATGAGTCCCTGTCTGAGGTATAAGAGCGGAAACACTCCCCTTTTTCGTCATCATCGTGATACACCTTATTTCCCGTCCAGGAGCTCTTGCATTTTATTCCGAAGTGGTTGTTGGACCTTAATACCAGATCGCTGGCTCCTGCCTGGGTTTCCAGGATGCCCTGCGCCAGCTTGATGGATGCCGGCACGCCGGTGCGCTTCATTTCTTCAATAGCCACAAGCTTATATTTGTTGATATATTGAATGATTACCGGATTTTGGGCCGAAAGCGGGCCATAAAAGAGAATACTCGTTACAATCAGCAATATTGACTTCATCAGCATATAACTTTGTACCCGGCAATAGATACGCCAGGCTTAATCTCCTTTTTTTCTGATCAACATTAACCCGTCTCTCACAGTCAGCATTACCTGCTCCACCCTGTTATCCTGTTTTACATGCTCATTAAATGCATGAATGGCTTTGGCATTTTTCCCTTTTATCTCCGGGGCCAATACCTGACCATGGAAAAGCACGTTATCCGCAATGATAAAGCCCCCGTTCTTCAGCAAAGGCAGCACCATCTCGTAGTAATGAATGTA
>Ga0222419_100449_pt1 | contig 40302 bp, 35 predicted proteins | sample 1B20Ametagenome_FD_182474 | JGI IMG/M metagenome (GOLD analysis project Ga0222419, IMG submission 182474) | Enriched microbial communities from leaf-cutter ant dump, University of Wisconsin, Madison, United States - 1B20A (version 2) | ecosystem: Environmental > Terrestrial > Nest > Insects nest...
GTGCGCCTCAACCTCATGCACACCAGACCTATTAATGCCCTCAGAACGCCACCGCCAACGCCAAACCGTGACAGAAATCAAATGATCCTGAACTTGTGAGCGAGATTAACCGGACACCAGTGGGACAGGCCCGGCAATCCATGGGTGCCTTGTCGTGCTTGCGGCGCGTGGCGCTGGGCCTGGTTGTTTAGTGGGCCTGGTCCCAGTTCCTTGCCGCATGGGCGTCGACCTTGATCGGGACGGTGAGGCGGACGGCGGGTTCGGCGGCGCCTTCCATGACGCGCCTGATGACCGGGATGGCCTGTTCTTCGGTGCCTTCGGGGACCTCGAAGATCAGTTCGTCGTGGACCTGGAGCAGCATGTCGGCTTCGATGCCGGCTTTTTCGAGTTCGGGTTCCATGCGGATCATGGCGCGGCGGATGATGTCGGCGGCGCTGCCCTGGATGGGGGCGTTGATGGAGGCGCGCTCGACGAAGGCGCGTTCGGACGGGTTCCGCGAATTGGCATTGGGAAACTGGATGCGGCGGCCGAAAAGGGTGGTGACATGGCCATCGGTCTTCACCCGGGTGCGCTGGGCGTCCATATAGTCCTTGATGCCGGGGAAGCGCTCGAAATAGGTCTTTATGTAATCCCCGGCGACGCCGCGCTCGATGCCGAGCTGGTTGGCCAGGCCGAAAGCGGAAATGCCGTAGATGATGCCGAAATTGATGGCCTTGGCGCGGCGGCGCACATCGCTGGGCATGCCCTCGACCGGCACGTTGAACATTTCGCTCGCCGTCATGGCGTGAATGTCCAGCCCTTCCTCGAAGGCGTCCTTGAGCGCCTGGATGTCGGCGATATGGGCCAGGACCCGCAATTCGATCTGGCTGTAATCGGCCGAGATCAGCACCTTGCCCGGCGCGGCGATGAAGGCGGAGCGGATCTTGCGCCCGTCCTCGGTGCGCACCGGGATGTTCTGCAGGTTCGGATCGTTCGAGGAAAGGCGCCCGGTGAGCACGCTGGCCTGGCTGTAGGAGGTGTGGACCCGGCCGGTCCCAGGATTGATATAGGTGGGCAGGGCATCGGTATAGGTGCCCTTCAATTTGGTGAGCTGGCGCCAGTCGACGATGGTGCGGGCCAAAGGCACGCCCCTGGCGGCAAGGTCCTCCAGCACGTCGGCGCCGGTGGACCAGGCGCCGGTCTTGGTCTTCGAGCCGCCTTCGAGCCCCATCTTGCCGAAGAGAATGTCGCCGAGCTGCTTGGGCGAGCCCAGGTTGAAGCTCTCCCCGGCCAATTCATGCGCCTGCGCCTCGAAGGCGGCGGCGCGCTGGGCGAAATCGCCCGAAAGCCGGGCCAGGATCTGCCGGTCGACCAGAATGCCCCGCGCTTCCATGCGCGCCAGGACCGGCGCCAGCGGCCGCTCCAGCGTTTCATAGAGCGTGGTGGCGTTTTCCGCCGCTAGGCGGGGTTTCAGGACCTGCCAGAGCCGCAAGGTGACGTCGGCGTCTTCGGCGGCGTAGCGCGCGGCGCCGGCAATCTCGAGCTGGTCGAAGCTCTTCTTCGCCTTGCCGGTGCCGGCCAGTTCGGAAAAGGTGATGGTCTTGTGCTCCAGCCAATGCTCGGCCAGCACGTCCATGCCATTATAGCGCGGCCCGTCCAGCGCGTAGGAGATGAGCATGGTATCGTCGATGGGCGCCATGACGATGCCGTGGCGCATCAGCACTTCCATGTCGTATTTGACATTCTGGCCGATCTTGAGAATGGCGGGGTCTTCGAGCACCGGCTTGAGCATGGCCAGGACCGCCCGGGCGGCCAATTGCCCATCGACCAGCCCGCCGCCTTCGAGCAGGTCCCCGGCCTTGCGGTGGCCCAGGGGAATATAGCAGCCCTCGCCGATGGCGGTGGACAGGCAAATGCCGACCAGTTCGGCCTGCTGCGCATCGAGGCCGGTGGTTTCGGTATCGACCGCGACATAGCCTCTATCGACGATCTTCGCCACGCAGGCGGCAAGCTGTTCGGGCGTGGTGACGATCTCATAGGCGTCGTAATCGACCGCGATCGCCTTGACGCGGGCATGTTCCTCGGCGGCAAAGCGCGCCGGACCCGAGCCGGGCACGACATTGGCCGCCAGCTTGGCCTTGGCCACCGAAAGCGAAGTGGACTTGAGCGAGGCCGGCGCCTCGGCGCCGCCGGCGCGCAGGTCCGGATCGGCCTCGAAAGCCTCGGGATCGGCTTCGAGCAGGGTCCCGAGGCGCCTGGTGATGGTGGCGAATTCCATCGCCTTGAGGAAGGGGAACAGCGCCGAAGGGCTGATCGGCTGGCGGATCAAGCCGTCGAGATCGATCTCGACCGGCACCTTCTGTTCGAGCGTCACCAGCTTTTTCGAGATGCGGGCCAGTTCGGCATTGTCGATCAGCTTCTGCCGGCGCGCCGGCTGCCTGATCTCCTCGGTATGGGCCAGGAGCGTTTCGAGATCGCCATAGAGATTGATGAGCTCGGCGGCGGTCTTGACGCCGATGCCGGGCACGCCGGGCACGTTGTCGACGCTGTCCCCGCACAGGGCCTGCACGTCGATGACTTTGTCGGGGGCGACGCCGAACTTGGAAAAGACCTCGTCGGGCCCGATCCATCGCAGGGGCGGCTGGCCGGGGCGGGGAATGGTATCGAGCAGGCGAATGGACCCGTCCGGCTCGACAAGCTGCATCAGGTCCTTGTCGGAAGAGGCGATGGTGACCTTGAAGCCGGCATCGCGCGCCATCACGGCATAGGTGGCCATGATGTCGTCGGCTTCCCAGCCCTCCATCTCGATGGCGGGAATGGAAAAGGCGCGGGTGGCCGAGCGCGTGAGGGGAAATTGCGGCACCAGTTCCTCGGGCGCCGGGGGGCGCTGGGCCTTGTATTGGGGATAGATGGCGTCGCGGAAGGTCTTGCCCGAATGATCGAAGATGACCGCCATATGGGTGGGCGGTTCGTCGCCGTCGAGGTCCTGGGTGAGTTTGAACAGCATGTTGCAGAACCCCTGGACGCACCCGACCGGCAGCCCGTCGGACTTGCGGTTGAGCGGGGGCAGGGCGTGGAAGGCGCGGAAGATATAGCCCGAGCCATCGACGAGCAGCAGATGCATGAAACGATTCCCCTTTTTCGGTCGGCGGCAAGTCTATCGCCTCGCGCGCCGTTCTGGCACCCACTTTTGCCGCACCCTGTCAGGAGCGCGCACAGGGGATGGGAATTTTCCCCATGGACCGAACTTTGCCACTTTCCTAGACTAGGAGAGCCCGATCAGGGAGGCGGGTTTGCGCTCCCGCGAACTGGCCGGCATTGGTCGAAAGGGTTTCATCGTGTCTTCCAGCGCGCCTGTGGGCACCGCCACCATCCTGGTGGTGGATGACGATGCTCTGATTACGCTCAATACCGCCGATATCCTCGTGGAAATGGGCCACAGGGCGCTCGAGGCCTATTCGGGCCGCGAAGCCCTGGAAATGCTGGCGGCCCATCCCGAAATCGGGCTGGTGATTACCGATTACGGCATGCCGGGCATGAACGGGGCCGAACTGGCCGCCTCCGCCCGTGCGGTCCGGCCGGGCCTGCCGGTGCTGCTGGCGACCGGCTATGCCGAATTGCCCGACGGCTCGGACAGCGACCTGCCGCGGCTCGAAAAGCCCTTCCGCCAGGAGGAATTGATGCGCCGCATCGGCGACATGCTGGGGCCGGCCGCCGCCAAGGTCTAGGCGCCCCGATCCCGTCGGGTCAGCGCAGCCCGCTCTTTTCCAGCAGGCCCAAACGCTTGGCGTCGTAATAATAGCCCCGCGCATAGAATTGCACCGCGCGATCCTCGTTGCCGCCGGCCGTCATATAGGCGCCGGCCAGGTAGCGCACGGCATAGCGCAGATTGGTTTCGGCATCGAGCAGGCCCGCGGCCTCCCCGCCATAGCCCATGCCCCTCGCGGTGGCGGCGCTGATCTGCATGAGGCCGTAATAGGGGCCGTTGCGCGCGGCGCTGTCATATTTGCTTTCGCGCACGATGACCCGATGCACCAGGTGTTCGGGCACGTTATAGGCGGCCGCGTAATGGGCGACGAGCCCGTCTATGGCGCCATGAGGACCGTCGGCATAGCCCAGGAGCGCCGGCGCCGCCGGCACGCTGGCGGCCTTGGGCATGTAGCCAGCCGGCGTCGGGGCAGCCGGCGCGAAGGACGCCAGGGCCGCGCTGGCGTTTCCCGCACCCGGCAGCGGCTTGATGCCCGAAAGCGAGCAGCCCGAAATCGCCACCGCCAGGCCGGTCGCGGCAGTAAGGATGGCCAATGCCCGTGCGCCCATGCGCGTCTCCTTGCCCAAAGCTCATCCCTCGGACTGGGCGGTTAAGCGTCAATCGCGGCGTCTTGATGGCGAAAATGCGACGTCCTGGCAAGCCGCGCCCGATGTGATCGCGGCCAGGAGCCCCGCCGCACGGGGCTTTGCGCCCGCACGGTTTACAACCTCGTCTCATGCCCTAGACTGGCCCCTCGCTGTCATGCGTGCCGCGCGTGGCCAAATGCAAGGGTGTCCCGGCTGCGGGATGCCGCAGATATTTCTCCCACTCTCTCCCCCGAAAGGATTTTGCCATGGACACGGCCCAGAATGGCGACCTCGTGCGCATCAATTATTCCGGGCGCCTCACCGACGGCACCCAGTTCGATACCTCCGAAGGGCGGGCGCCGCTCGAATTCACCCTCGGCCAGGGCCAGGTGATCCGGGGCCTCGAAGACCACGTGCAGGGCATGGCGCCCGGCGAAAAGAGCACCGTGACCATTCCCGCCGCATCCGCCTATGGCCCGCGCCGCGAGGAGGCCATCCAGCGCCTCGACCGCGCCAAGGTACCCCAGGGGATCGACCTCGAGATCGGCACCCAGCTCCAGGCCCGCACCGCCGATGGCGGCATGCTGCCCATCCGCGTGGTCGGGCTCGACGAAGGCTCGGTGACGGTCGATGCCAATCATCCCCTGGCCGGGGAGGATCTGGTGTTCGACGTGGAAGTGGTCGAGGTGGTCAAGGCCGCCTGAGCGGCCTCAGGCCTGCAGGCGCACATTGCCGTTCATGAAATAGCGCTCGAAGAGCGGGCTGGCGGCGGCGCCGATGGCGCGGGCATTGCCGCCCACCATGCCCGCCTCGACGCGCGGCGCGATCAGCCCGCGCATGTCCTGATTGACGAGATAGCGCCGCGTGCGCTCGACCAGGGCCTGCTTGACCGGCTCGGGAAAGGCCCCGTCGATCAGGATCGCCTCGAAATCGATGACCGCGCAGACCGACAGGCTCGCCTTGGCCAGTTCCTGCGCGGTCTGGCCCAGCCAGGGATCGACGAAACGCGACAGCGCATCCCAATCCTGCGGCTGGCGCCAGAGGATCTGCGGATCGAGCCCCCCATCGCGCAGCCGGGTTTCGAGCAGGTGGATCGAGGCGGTGTCGATCAATTGCTGGCTTTCGCCCTGTGGTCCGAAGCTGCGCAGCGAGCCCAGGGCGCCGGCATTGCCGTGATGGCCCTGATAGACCGAATGGTTGAGCACGATGCCCCCGCCGATAAAGGCGCCGATGAAGAAATAGGCATAATCGCGGAATTCCTTGCCCCGGCCATAGATATGCTCGGCCTGGCAGCCGGCCGTGGCATCGTTGACCACGCTGACCGGCAGGTCGGTGAACCCGGCCAGCTCGGCGGCGAAATCCACGTCCTTCCAGGCGGAAAATTCCTCGGCCGGCGCCCCGATCAATTCGCCCCAGCGCCACATCTCGAACGGGGTGGCGATGCCGATGCCGCAGATGCGCTGGCGCTGGGCCGGCGGACATTGCGCCAGCATCTCGGCGATGGCGCCGCGCAGGAAGGCGAAGATCGGCGCGGGCAGGGGATAGGCATAGGTGAGCTGGCGCTGCTGGCGCACCCCGCCGCAAAAGTCGCTGAGGACCAGGACCGTGCTGCGCCGCCCCATCTTGACGCCCAGGGAAAACACCCCGTCCGGCGCCAGGCTCATGGGGATGGAGGGCTTGCCCACCTTGCCCTTGACCGGCGCGCCGCGGCGCAGCAGGCCCTCCGCCTCCATTTCGCGCAGGATGATGGAAACGGTCTGCGGGGAGAGATTGGCCACGCGCGCCAGATCGCTGCCGGCGGTGGGGCCGTGGCGTTGCAGCAAGGTCAGAAGCAGTCGCTCGTTATAATCGCGCACCCCGGACTGGTTCACGCCAAAACTGAGCGATCGGATGATCGGTGTGCCCATGGCGCGCACCATAATCAGAGCGCGGAGGCGGCGGAAGCCGTCGCGGCCAAAATAAATAAATAAATGAGATTTATATATTGACGGGTCGCCGGGAAAATTTCACCATGGGCGGCGTTGGAAATGCCAATGGCCGGCCTGGAACGGGGGAGGAGCCCTGTTTCCAGGGGCCGCGAACAGGGAGAGAGATATTGAACAAGCTGCTTTTGGGCACCGCCTTGTGCCTTGCCGCCATGTCGGGCGCCGCCACGGCCCAGGAGGTGAGCGCCTGCCTCATCACCAAGACCGACACCAATCCGTTCTTCGTCAAGATGCGCGAGGGCGCCGAGGCCAAGGCCCAGGAACTGGGCGTGGCGCTCAAGGCCTATGCCGGCAAGATCGACGGCGACCATGAAACCCAGGTCGCGGCCATCGAAACCTGCATCGCCGATGGCGCCAAGGGCATCCTGCTCACCGCTTCGGACACCTCCGCCATCGTGCAATCGGTGGAAAAGGCGCGCGCGGCGGGCCTTTTGGTGATTGCGCTCGACACCCCGCTCAACCCGATCGACGCGGCCGACGCCACCTTCGCCACCGACAATTTCCGCGCCGGCGAGCTGATCGGCCAATGGGCCAAGGGCAAGCTGGGCGTTGATGCCGACAATGCCCGGATCGCCCTGCTCGATCTCGCCGTCAGCCAGCCCACGGTCGGTGTCCTCCGCGACCAGGGATTCCTGGAAGGGTTCGGCATCGATCTGGGCGACCCCAATAAATGGGGCGACGAAACCGATCCGCGCATTGTCGGCCACGACGTGACCGCCGGCAACGAGGAGGGCGGCCGCAAGGCCATGGAGAACCTGCTGGCCAAGGACCCCAATATCAACCTGGTCTATACGATCAACGAGCCGGCCGCCGCCGGCGCCTATGAAGCGCTCAAATCCTTCGGGCGCGAAGACGCCGTGACCATCGTGTCGGTGGATGGCGGCTGCCCGGGCGTCGCCAATGTCAAGGACGGGGTGATCGGCGCCACGGCCCAGCAATATCCCCTGCAAATGGCCGCGCTCGGCATCGAGGCGATCAAGACCTGGGCCGATAGCGGCGAAAAGCCGGCGCCGAGCCCCGGCAAGGATTTCTTCGACACCGGCGTCAGGCTGGTGACCGACCAGCCGGTCGACGGGCTCGATTCCATCGACAGCGCCGAGGCCGCCGATTTGTGCTGGGGTTGATCGCGCGCCCCTCGCGCGCGCAAGCTGAAGACGGGGGCGGGGTCGATCCCGCCCCTGCCGCAATGGGATCCTGGGGAGGACAATCCATGACCAACCAGACCGAGGCCGATGCCTCACTTGCCGCGCGGGCCGAGCCCGTCGCCCGTTTCGAGCAGCGCACCGGCCCGCTTTCCCGCATCCAGCACGCGCTGCACAGCACGCCCTCGCTGGTGCCGCTGGTGGTGTTGATCGTCTCGACCCTGGTGTTCGGCGCCCTCCTGGGCCAGAAATTCTTTTCGTCCTTCGCGCTCACCCTGATCCTGCAGCAGGTGGCCATTGTCGGCATTGTCGGGGCGGCGCAATCGCTGGTCATCCTGACGGCCGGCATCGACCTTTCGGTCGGCGCCATCATGGTGCTGAGTTCGGTCGTGATGGGCCAGTTCACCTTCCGCTACGGCCTGCCGCCGGCCCTGGCTATTGTCTGCGGGCTCGGCATCGGCACGCTGGTGGGCTATGTCAACGGCTGGCTGGTGGCGCGCATGAAACTGCCGCCCTTCATCGTCACCCTGGGCACCTGGCAGATCGCCCTGGCCAGCAATTTCCTCTATTCGGGCAACGAAACCATCCGCGCCCAGGAAATCGAGACCCAGGCGCCCATCCTGCAATTCTTCGGCAATTCCTTCAGCCTGGGCGGCGCGGTCTTCACCTATGGCGTCATCTTCTTCATCGTGCTGGTCGGTGTGCTGGCCTATGTGCTGCGCCATACCGCCTGGGGCCGGCACGTCTATGCCGTGGGCGACGATCCGGAAGCCGCCGCGCTGTCGGGCGTCAATACCAGGGCGGTGCTGATCTCGGTCTATACGCTTTCGGGGCTGATCTGCGCCTTTGCCGGCTGGGCCCTGATCGGGCGTATCGGCTCGGTATCGCCCACATCGGGGCAGACCGCCAATATCGAGAGCATCACCGCCGTGGTGATCGGGGGCATCTCGCTGTTCGGCGGGCGCGGCTCGGTGCTGGGCATGTTCTTCGGCGCCCTCATCGTCGGGGTCTTCTCGCTCGGCCTGCGCCTCATGGGCGCGGACGCGCAATGGACCTATCTGCTGATCGGCGCGCTCATCATCGCCGCCGTGGCGGTCGACCAATGGATCAGAAAGGTATCTGCCTGATGCAAGCGGTTCTCAAGGCTCAAGGCCTCAACAAGCGCTATGGCCGCGTGACGGCGCTGGACAATTGCGATTTCGAGCTGCTGCCGGGGGAAATCCTGGCGGTGATCGGGGACAATGGCGCGGGCAAATCCTCGCTCATCAAGGCGCTGTCCGGCGCCATCCGTCCCGATAGCGGCGAAATCTTCCTCGAAGGAGAAAGGGTTAGTTTCGCCTCGCCCATCGCGGCGCGCCTGGCCGGAGTGGAGACGGTCTACCAGACCCTGGCCATGTCGCCGGCCCTGTCCATCGCCGACAACATGTTCATGGGGCGCGAATTGCGCAAGCCCGGCTTCATGGGCACGGTGCTGCGCCAGCTCGACCGCCCCGCCATGGAGCGGATCGCACGCGAAAAGCTGTCCGAACTGGGCCTCATGACCATCCAGAACATCAACCAGGCGGTGGAAACGCTGTCGGGCGGACAGCGCCAGGGCGTGGCCGTGGCCCGCGCCGCCGCCTTCGGCTCGAAGGTCATCATCCTCGACGAGCCCACGGCGGCGCTCGGCGTCAAGGAATCGCGGCGGGTGCTGGAGCTGATCCAGGACGTGCGGGCGCGGGGCATTCCCATTATCCTCATCAGCCACAACATGCCCCATGTCTTCGAGGTGGCCGACCGCATCCACGTGCATCGGCTGGGCCGGCGGCTCTGCGTCATCGACCCCAAGGATTATACCATGTCCGATGCCGTCGCCTTCATGACCGGCGCCAAGGCCCCGCCCGAGGCAATCGCCGCCTGACGGGGCCGGGGCGGAATCAGCCGGAATCAGGACCGGCGCGCGCCGCCCGGCACGGCAAAGGCCACCCGGGCCGCCGCCGCTTCGGCGCGGCTGACGCAACCTTCGGCATGGTCGTTGACCAGCCCCATGGCCTGCATCAGCGCAAACATCGTCGTGGGCCCGACAAAGCGCCAGCCGCGCTGCTTGAGCGCCCTGGACAAAGCCACGGATTCGGGGGACGTGGTCCGGCTCTGCGGCGGCGCGGCCTCCTGCGCCTCGTAGCGCCAGAAAAAGGCGGCGAGCGAGCCGGCTTCGGCAATCAATTCCTGGGCGCGCCGGGCATTGTTGATGGCCGCCTCGATCTTGCCGCGATGGCGCACGATGCCGGCATCGGCCAGCAGGCGCGCGACATCGTCCTCGGTGAACGCGGCGACCGCATCGATGGCGAAGCCGGCAAAGGCGGCGCGGAAGGCCGGGCGCTTGTTGAGGATGGTGCGCCAGCTCAGGCCCGACTGGAAGCCTTCGAGGCACACCTTCTCGAAGAGGCGCTGGTCCTCGCCCACCGGAAACCCCCATTCGGCATCGTGATAGGCGAATAATTCCGGCGCCGCCGCGCACCACGCGCAGCGCGGCCGCCCATCTGGGCCTTCGATCGTGACCACCAGGCCCTCTCCTTTTGCCTTGCCCGCTTCCGGCCCGCTGCGCGCCCGATCGATGCGAAACCCCGCCGGTCCGGGCGCCGCCATCCCGCGAGCGCTGCGAAGCCAAAGACCGGCTGACCGGTCAGGCGCAGGAACGAACATAGAACATTGCCGCGCCGCCTGCCAAGCCCATTCCCGCTTTTCCCCACCGCGCCGGGCGCCATCGCCCACATCGCCACCGGACGCATTTCCGCGGTTGCGCAAAGCCGGGGCTTCGACTAGGTTCCCAGCCGATCCACCGGGCCCACACCGCCCGGCTCCGGCCTGCACCCGTAGCTCAGCTGGATAGAGCGCTGCCCTCCGAAGGCAGAGGTCACAGGTTCGAATCCTGTCGGGTGCGCCAAAAACTTACCATTCAGAATAGAACCGCGAACGCAGCAGGTCTGAGTGTCGTTCACTCTATCGGTGCCGATGGTAGGCTCGGCAATGGGGGCATAGGTGTCGGCCGTGGCTTCCCTGCCGGTTTCCCCGTGGTAGGCTATCTCCTATGGTGGCGCGACGCCGGCGCTGATGCCATCAGCGACTTCTGTGGGGAAGTTAGGTGCGGTCCAAAACATCATTCGCCTTCGACATCGGCACCAATTCCATCGGCTGGTGCGTCTTTGCGCTCGACAGTCTGGGCGATCCTGTCGGCATCCTCGCCTCCGGCGTCCGCATCTTTTCCGATGGCCGCGAGCCCAAATCCGGAACATCGTTCGCCGAAGGCCGGCGCCTCGCCCAGACGTTCAGAAATCGTGGTCCTGCGGCAACCGCTGGCCGACCAAATCGGCCGCAATCCACTACGGAGTCCGTCACGACGTATCTTGGCCCGTGCAGAACTGGCTAATCTTTCCCCGGATAGCCAGGACCATCTACATCCATTGTGGGAGATTATGGAACAGGCTGAGCTTATCGGTTAAGCAATGGGTCTGACCGGCGCCGCTTAACTGGCGGGTATTATCGATCAATTTCAATTGCGCAATAGTTCGGTTTTATTCTGACCTCTGCGTCAGAATCTTCATAACGCGCATTGCGGAACTGTCGGGCGAGAACCGCCGGTATGCGTTGTTTCACGCGGCGAAATCTTTGCCGCGTGAAACGCTCATGGGCCGCAGGCACCGGTCAGCCGAAATTGGCCAGCTCCTGCACGCAGCGATGGAAGCGGGCGATCTTGGCGTAGAAATCTTCGAGGATGAAGCGCACGTCGATGGTTTCATAGACCTTGATGGGACGATGCTGGCCGCCATGGACATAGTGCATATGCGGGGAAAATTCCGGCGCCGGATGCCAGGCGCTGCGCCCGCCCATGGGATTGAGAATGACGGCGAGCGCCGGCGTGTCGCCCAGGGAACGGTGCTCGATGGGGCCGGGATGGACCTTGAAATTCCACTCGACAAGCTGGTCGACCAGATATTTGCCGATGGCGCCCTGCTCCTCGCAGCGCTCGCGCAATTCGGCATAGCTCACCGCCATCATGCGATAGACGCTGGAGGGAATCTGCCAGACCTGGATTTTCGAGCGCATCACCACATTGGCCGCGGCAATGTCGTTCATGAGGTTGAATTCGCGGCCGCCCGTGGGCCATTCGCCCCCGCCGATCCAGACGCAGACGACGTTGCACTCGTTGAGCCGCGGTTCCATGAGCAGGGCCGAGGCCATGTCGGTCAGGGGACCGAGAAAGGCGACGTAGAGTGGTCGCTCGTCATCGGCCATGGCCTGGTCGATAATCATCTGCGCGCCGGGCGAGGGCACCGGCGTTTGCTCGTCGGGCAGGGCATTGGCCGCGCCGTTGGCCACCGGGATCCGGCCCGAAAGATCCATCAGCGCCAGCAGGCGGTCGATCTCGGCCCGGCTGTCCTGCATCGAGGTCTGCGAGCGGTGGGCGCCGAAATGCGCGGCGATGATGCCGTGGAAATCGAAAGTGGGGGTCAGCAGGGCGTGGACGATGGTGAATTGATCGTCCGCCTCGTTCTTGGCGTCGGTATTGAGAATGAGGCGGGCACGCTTTTGGCGGGGTAACATCGGTCGTCTCCGGGATGAAAGGGAAGGGCAGGGGCCTCAAAGCGCGCCGAACAGGGCTTTTTGGGCAATGCGCAGGGCCGAGACGGCGTCCTGTTGCGCCTGGGCTGCGCGCAGCGCTTCGATGTCGAGCGCATCGAGCCCCCTGGCAGCGGCCTTGAGGAAGTCGATGGCGTGGTTAGCCGCTGCGACGCTGTCCTCGCGGAAGGGGAATTGGTCCAATTGCCAGACGCCTTCCCACTTGTTCTTGCGTAGCACATAGAAAAACTCGAACAATTCCAGCGGATGCAGGCTGCCGGCGATGAGGTCGTCGTCCCAGCCGCGGAAATTGTCGTTGACGTCCATGCCGAAGAGCCGCCCGTAATCGATGGCGAGCTGGGCGCTGTCGGCCGCATTCTCGCCCCCGAACAGGGCGTGGCCGAAATCGAGCAGGATACCGATATTGGGCAGGCCGATCTTTTCGATGCCCAATAGCGTGCGCGCCACCGAATCGAAGCTCATATGCACGCGCGGCTCGCGCGGCTTGTATTCGATGACGAATTTGAGGTCGGGATTCTCGCTGGCCAATTGGCCCACGCCGTCGAGCGAGTGTTTCCACAACGTGCCGTAATCGGCCTGGAAGGGATAGTCCCAGCCATCCTGGCCCGGCCAGAGCTTGACGTAATCGGCGCCGAAGAACCGCACGACGTCGCAGGCCTGGGTGACCAGGTCATGGGTGCGGCGGCGGATGCCGGGATCGGGATTGGTGAACGAGCCCTTGCGGAAGTCGCGGGTATAAATCTCGGGGGTGATGCCGATGACCCCGAGCCCGTTGCGGTCGAGGGCCTGCTTGATCTGGGCATTGGTGAAATCGCCGCCGAAAAACGGATAATTGAGATCGACGACCGACAGGTCGCGCACCTGTCCAGCCAGGTCGATGGCCTCGATGACGCTGCGCGGCGCGCCATAACCGTCGGTGGCATAGCGGTCGACATAGGTGGCAAAGTGCCAGATACCGGCGCCGAAACGCGGTGTGCTCATGGAAATCCTCCCCTGTTGGATGATATGCCGGGGCCGCCGGCCAAGGTTTGCGCCACGGCCATTTGCCAGCGCTGGCGCTCTGCGGCGCGGACGGCATCCGGCATCAGCGGCGAAAAGGTTCTTGCCGAAGCAACGCCCGGCAGGGCGTGCCCCAGGGCCTCGAAGGCCAGGGCGGCGGCGCCGAGCGCGCTGACTTCCGGCGCGGCGGCGCAGACGACCGGGCGGTCCAGCAGATCGGCCTGGAACTGCATCAGGCCCGCATTGCGCGACGCCCCGCCATCGGCGCGCAGGGCGCCCAGGCCCATATCCATATTGGCTTCCATGGCCGCATAGACATCGGCGACCTGGAAGGCGATGGCGTCGAGCGCGGCGCGGGCTAGATGGGCCCGTTTCGTGCCCAGGCTCAGGCCGGTCAGGGTGCCGCGGGCATCGGCCCGCCAATAGGGCGCGCCCAACCCGACCAGCGCCGGCACGAAGCTGACGCCATTGCTGTCTGGCACGGTCGCGGCCAGGGCCGCCAGGGCTTCGGCATCGGCCAGGCCCAGCATTTCCGCCATGAAGGCGGCCGCCTGGCCGGACACCGAAATATTGCCCTCGAGCGCATATTGCACCGCGCCATTGCGGCTCCAGGCAATGGTGCTCGAAATGCCATTTTGGGCGGCGACGCGGCTTGGCGTCAGCGTCATCAGCGACGTGCCGGTGCCATAGGTGGCCTTGACCGGGCCGGGCGCGCGCACGCCATGGCCGAACAAGGCAGCGTGGGAATCCCCGATCACGGCGCGAATGGGAACATTTTCCGGCAGGGTGGAGCCCGAGGCGACACGGCCGAATTCGCCATTGGATGCGCGTATCTCGGGCAGCAGGGCCATGGGCACGCCGAACAGCGCGCACAATTGCGCGTCCCAGGCGAGCGTGGAAAGGTTGAAAAGCTGGGTGCGGGCGGCATTGGAATGGTCGGTGGCATGGACCTTGCCCCCGGTGAAACGCCATATCAGCCAGCTATCGACGGTGCCGGCGCGCAATTCGCCGCGCTCGGCGCGGGCCTTGGCGCCCTCCATATTGTCGAGCAGCCAGGCGATCTTGCCGGCGGGAAACAGCGGATCGAGTGCCAGGCCCGTCTTGTCGGCGATGGCCGGCGCATGGCCGGTCGCGCGCAAAGCCTCGCACAGCGGTGCCGAACGGCGGCATTGCCAGATGATACAGGGCCCGATGGGCTCGCCGGTTGCCGCGTCCCAGACGATGATGGATTCGCGCTGATTGGAAATGCCGATTCCGGCTATGGCCTGGTCGCCGGCCTGGGCGAGGAGATCGGCCACCGCCCGCTCGACGCCTTCGATCAGCGCCGTCGCCGATTGTTCGGCCCAGCCGGGTTGGGGATAGGCGACCCTGTTGGGCACCGAGGTCTGGTGACGCACCTGCCCGTCGGCCCCCACCAGCAGCGCCTTGGTATTGGTGGTGCCCTGGTCGATGGCCAGGATGGTGCCGGGCGCGCTCATCGCTTGCGAACGAGGATTTGCCGCACCGCTTCGGCGATACCGCTGTCGGTAAGGCCAAAATGGTCCATCAGCCATTCGGCCGAGCCGGTGGGCACGAAGCCGGGAAAACCCAGAATGCGCATGGGTACAGGATTGGTGGTGGCGACGATTTCGGCCACCGCGCCGCCCAGGCCCCCGCGCATGGAATGTTCTTCCACAGTGACGATGGCGCCGGTTGCCGCCGCCGCGGCAATGGCCGCCTCGTCGAGCGGATTGACGCTGGCCATGTTGACGACCCGCGCGGAAATGCCCTCTTCCGCCAGGATTCTGGCGGCTGCCAGGGCCCGATGCACCATGGTGCCGTTGGCGATGATGGTCGCATCGCTTCCTTCGGCCAATGTTTCCGCCCGGCCGATCTCGAAATGCGGATCGGTGCGCTCCAGCGCCGGCACCGGCATGCGGCTCACCCGCACGAAAACCGGGCCGTCATGGGCCGCGGCGGCGCGGATGGCCTGCTCGGTCTGCCAGGGGTCGGCCGGCACGATCAGCTTCATGTTGTTGAACAGCCGCAACCAGGCCAGATCCTCGATGGAGTGGTGGGTGGGCCCCAATTCGCCATAGGCGACGCCGCTCGACTGGCCGATCAGCTTCACATTGACATTGGAATAGGCGATGTCGGCCTTGACCTGTTCGAGCGCACGCCCGGTGATAAAGCACGATGCGGCCGAAACGAAAGGCACCTTGCCGCCATTGGCCAGGCCCGCGCCCACCGCCACCAGGGTCTGCTCGGCAATGCCGACATTGACCATGCGCTCGGGAAAGCGCGTGCGGAAGCCGTTGAGCTTGGACGATCCCACGCTGTCGCTGACCACAGTGACGATGCGCGGGTCGGCTTCGGCCAGCGCCTCTATGGTGGCCGCGAAACTGTCGCGGCAATCGAACCGGCCAGCCGGCCTTTCGGCAAGTGCGCTCATCACACCAGCTCCGCCATGGCCTGCTCGAATTGCTGCCGGTTGGGCACTCCATGGTGCCAGGACACCTGGTCCTGCATGAAGCTGACGCCCCGGCCCTTGATCGTATTGGCGATAACGCAGAGCGGCTTGCCCCGCCCCCGCGGATCGGCGCCCAGCACCGCCAGCAATTGCGCCGGGTCGTGGCCGTCGACCACTTCCACATGCCAGCCGAAGGCGCGCCATTTCTCGTCCAGCGGGTCGAGCGAGGCGGTTTCCTCGGTCCGCGCGCCCTGTTGCAGCCGGTTCCGGTCGACGACGACGCTGAGGCGCTCGAGCTTGCGGTGGGCGGCGGTAAGCGCGGCCTCCCAATTGCTGCCTTCCTGCAATTCGCCGTCTCCGGTCAGGACGAAAGTGCGATAATCGGCCCCATCCATCTGCCCGGCAATGGCGATGCCGGTGGCCACGGGCAAGCCATGGCCCAGGGGCCCGGTATTGGTTTCCACCCCCGGCAGGTAATTGCGGTTGGGATGGCCGTTGAGGCGCGATTGCGGCCGCATATATGTGGCCAGCTCCGTCTCGGGAAAATAGCCCGATGCGGCCAGCACCGAATAAAAGGCGCCGGTGCAATGGCCCTTGCTCATGACGAAGCGGTCGCGGCCGGGATCGCGCGGTTGGCTGGGATCGTAGCGCAGCACGCCGAAAAACAGGGTGGCCAGGATGTCCGCGGCACTGAAATCGCCGCCGGGATGCCCCTGCTGCGCCTCAAAGACCATCTGGAAGCTGCGGCGCCGGATCCACAGGGCGCGGGCGGCGATTTCGGCCACGAGGTCATTCTTCAGCGTCGGTACGGACGGTGGCAAGCCTGCCTCCCTGGATAACGGACCGCTCCGCAAGGATTGGATGCCGGCGGGCCGCGCCTGCCGGCGATCGGCCCCGATGGCCGGGGCTTGCCACAGATGACGGGTCTTGCAGCGCCTCCCGGGCTCCGGTTCGCTCCGGAACGAAGTGTTTCGAGGCATTGCTACCCTGTCGATTGCTTTCGTGCAATACGGAAAATTTTCGTTTTATGCGTTTTGCTGCGGTATGGGATGGAATTCCTGCGGCGGGAGCGCAGATTCCGGTTGGCAAGCTGGCGGACTTGCGCGAAGAGGGGCTGGGCGCCGCTATCGGCGCCAATTCGGGACGAGGGACAATGGTGCTGAAATCGGGAACGGCGCGGCGGGGGCGAGTGGCCCGGCAGGCGGGCGAGGCGCCGCAATTGCTGGCCGAACCGCGCCGCATGCGCATCCTGGAATGGTTGCAGGAAGAGGGCAGCGCCCGGGTGCGCGACCTTTCGGCGGCTTTCGCAGTGTCCGAGGCGACCATCCGGCAGGACCTCGAGCGGCTCGATGCCGACGGCTACATCACCCGCGAGCATGGCGGCGCCTATCTGCGCTCCATTCCCCAGCAGGTGCAGTCCATGACCCTCCAGCATGTGCAGAACATGGACAAGAAACGGGCCATCGGCGCGGCCGCCGCCGCCCTGGTATCCGATGGCGACACGCTGATTATCGACTCGGGCACCACCACCACGCAATTTGCTGAAAACCTCAAGGCTCGCCAAGAGCTTAACATCATCACCAATGCGCTCAACATCGCTCTGATCCTGGGCGCGAGCCCCACCAATACCGTGCATATGCCGGCCGGGCAGTTCAAGGCGCCCACCCTGTCGCTGAGCGGGGAGAAATCGGTGGAATTCTTCGTGGGCATCTATGCCCAGAAACTGTTCCTGGCGACGGCCGGCGTCTCCTTCGACGTGGGCCTCACCTATCCGGCCATCGGCGACATCTATGTCAAGCGCGCCATGGTCAAGGCCGCCTCCCATGTCTATCTCCTGGCCGATTCGACCAAGATCGGGCGCGTCTCCTTTTCGGCCCTCGGTGGTGTCGAAATGGTCAACACATTGATAACCGACGACGCCATCTCCGACGCGGATCGCGCGGAATTCGAGCGCCGTGGCGTGAACGTGATCGTCGCGCGCTAAGCTGCCGCCAGGTCTCCATTTCTTTGCGAATCGCTGATTCATGCCTGGCGGATTGCTCCGTTTCGCGTGCGAACGGGCATTGACAAGCCGCATATGCGCTCATATTCGTTATCAATCGCAAGAAATCGAAAATAACAAACGGAACTTGCGACCGCTGCGGGAAGCGCGCGGGAGGATGGAACCAGGTGCCGCACCATGCCGGTGCCGAAGCGGATGGCTTCGGCACGGAGGAGAGCGCCTGCGTCGGAAATCCCTCGAAAACCGCCCGCGATCATTGCTCGGCCCGCCGATCATGGCAGGCGAGGGAGGAGGAAAAGATGGTACGGCTCGGCCGCTCTTTGATGGTGCCCCTGATCGGCGCCCTGATGACCACCACAGTCCTGGCGCAGGGCGCCATGACCGATGTCGGCACGCCCCGCAGCGAAACGCTGATCGTGCAGACGTTCGACGGGCGGGCCGCCAACCCCGCCGCGCAGAACCCGCTCAACGCCTATGCCATCTGGCGTGGCTTCCGCGAGCTGGGCTGGAGCGCGTTGTGGGAAATGGACACGGCCACCGGCCAATCCTATCCCGAACTGGCCGAGGGCATGGCCGAAGTGCTCAATGACGAGCATACCCGCTTCCGGGTGAAGTTGCGCGAGGGCGTCTATTGGAGCGACGGGGTCGAATTCACCACCGACGACATCATCTATACGCTCGACACCATCTTCAAATATCGTGAGCAGCTCGGGCGCGTGGCGGTGGTCGCCAATTACGTCAAGAGCTGGAAGAAGATCGACGATTACACTTTCGAGATCGAGACCCAGAGCCCCGCCTACGATTTCGAGACGGTGATGGGGGTCTATACCTGGGGCTCGCAATTCGTACCGGTGCCCAAGCATGTCTTCGAGCCGCAGGGCGACGACGTGGTCACCTTCCAGAACACCAATGCGGTAACGCTGGGACCGTACAAGATCAAGCAGTTCGACCCCAACGGCTTCTGGCAGCTCTGGGAATTGCGCGACGATTGGGAGCGCTCGGGCTGGGGCAATCTGGGTGAACCCAAGCCCAAATTCATCCTCTACAAGGATTTCGGCGCCGAGGAGACGCGGGCTCTGGCCTTCGTGCAGAACCAATATGACGTCGATACCTTCATGAGCCCGGATTCGATCCAGGCGGCCAAGGCGCGCAATCCCAAGATCGAGACGTTCTCGCCCACTTTCCCCTATCACGACATGAACGATGCCTGCTCCTATGGCATCTATATCAACCTGCAACGCGCGCCCTACGACAAGCCGGAAGTGCGCTGGGCCCTGGCCCTGGCGCTCGACCTGCAGCAGGTGGGCATTTCCTCGATGAGCGGCCAGTTCAAGGCCGGCGCGCTGCCGCTGGCGGACACGCCGATCACCGGACCGATCTATTACGAGCCGCTGCAGAGCTGGCTCGAAGACCTCACCCTGCCCGATGGCTACAAGCCCTATAATACCGATTTCGGGGCCCAGCTTTCCGAAACCCTGGCGGCGCAAGGCGTGGATGCTTCGCAATTGCCGACCGGCGAGGCCATCGAAAAGGGCTTCGGCATGGGCTGGTGGAAGCACGATCCGGCGGAAGCGGCCAAATTGCTCGAATCGGTGGGCATGAAAAAGGGCGCCGACGGTTTCTTCACGCTGCCCGACGGCTCGCCCTGGGTGATCGAATTCGTCATTCCGGGCGACTGGAACAAGGTCATCCAGCGCATCGGCTTTTCCATCGCCGATAGCTGGCGCCAGGCCGGGTTCAACATCAATGCCCGCCAGGTGGACAATGGCGAATGGACCACGGTGCAGAACACCAATGCCCGCAACGAGCTGATGATAAACTGGGGCCAGTCCTGCACCTATAACGCCAACTGGCAGAATTCCTGGCGCCAGTTCGCCGCGTCCTATGTGTTGCCGCCCGATTCCAACGATGCGCTCGTGGGCAACATCATGCGGGTCACCGACCAGCGCATCTTCGATCTCGTGACCGACAGTGCGCAATTGCCCACGACGGATGAAGCCTTCCTCGAAAACGGCCGGCAGATCGCCAAATACCTGGTGGAGGACATGCAGATGATTAATCTGATGAACATCCCCACCACGATCCCGACCAACAGCACCTATTGGACCAATTTCCCCAAGCAGGGCAATTTCTATGCCGCGCCCTACACCTGGTGGAGTTCGTTCAAGAAGACGGTCGTGAATATCGAGCCGACTGGCCAGCAATAACAGGACACGACCCTTCGGGGCGGCCTCCTGTCCTCCAGGCCGCCCCGATCGTTTTGAAGGACTGACACATGGGTGTCCTCATATATGTGGCCAAGAGGCTCGGGCTCTATTTCGCCGTGCTGTTCATCGGCCTCACCATCACCTTCATGCTGCCCCGGCTGATGCCGATCAATCCGGTCGATGGCTATATCGGCCAGATCCAGAGCCGGGCCAATGGCACGCTGACGCCCGAGGCCATTGCCGAGATGCGCGCCAATCTCGAAGCGCTCTACGGGCTCAAGGGCGACCTGTTCACCCAGTACCTTTCCTATCTCAAGCGCGTGGTGGTCGATTTCGATTTCGGCCCGTCCTTCACCTATTATCCCGCCCGCGTTTCCACCATGATCGTCAACGCGCTGCCCTGGACCCTGGGTCTGCTGCTGACCGCGACCCTGATCGCCTGGCTCCTGGGCAATATGGTGGGGCTGGTCGCGGGCTATTTCCACAAGCGCAAGGCGGCCTCGGTGCTCGAATTCGTCGGCATCCTGCTCTATCCCATTCCCTATTACATCCTGGCCGTCACCGTGCTGCTGGTGCTGGCCTATCTGGTCCCGGTCTTTCCGCTCTCGCCCACCTTTCCGGTCGGGCCGATCACCTTCGAGAAAGCCGGGCTCATCCTCTACAATTCCCTCCTGCCCGGCATCACCCTGGTGCTGGCCGGCTTCGGCTGGAACATCCTGTCGATGAAGGCGCTGGCGGTGGCCACCACCGAAGAGCCCTATGTGACCTATGCCCGCCTCAAGGGCGCCAGCAACTGGACGCGAATGACGCGATACGTGTTCCGCAACGCGCTGCTGCCGCAGGTGACCGCGCTGGCCCTGTCGCTGGGCATGGTCTTCAACGGCGCGCTGCTGACCGAGATGATCTTCTCCTATCCCGGCATCGGGCTGATTATGCGCACCGCCGCCACGGGCGGCGACTACAACGTGCTCTATGGCGCCATCACGCTCTCGATCCTGGCCGTGGCCACGGCGGGCCTCGTCATCGACCTCGTCTATCCCCTTCTCGACCCGCGGATCCGCCACAAATGACCCTGGAAAGCCAAGACGTCGAACCTTCCGCCCTGGTGGTGGCGCCGGTCCCGCAGCGCAAAGCCCGGGCCAGCCTGCTCTGGCTCTTCAATCCGCGCCTGGCCATTGGGCTCTTCATCCTGGCGGTCATGGGCCTGGGCAGCATGATCCTGCCCGCCTTCGCCCCGGCAGACCCGTCGCTGCAGGCGAGCTATATGCGCAACCTGCCCATGTCCGGCGCCCATTGGCTGGGCACCAATGCCCTGGGCCAGGACATCTTGTGGTTCCTGATCTTTGCGATCCGCAATTCGCTGATGCTGGGCATCGTGGTAGCCGTCGGCGTCACCATCATCGCCACCATCGTGGGCCTGAGCGCGGGCTATATCGGCGGCGGCTTCGAGCGCGCGGTCATGCTGGTGGTCGATACCTTCATCACCATTCCGCTTCTGCCCATCCTCATCATCCTGGGCGCGCTCATCCGCGGCAATACCTCGTTCTTCACCGTGGGGCTCATCATCATCATCTTCGGCTGGGCCTGGGACGCGCGCACCGTGCGGGCCATGGCCCTGTCGCTGCGCGAGCGCGAATTCATCAACATGGCGCGGTTTTCCGGCGCCAATACCGTCCATATCCTGGTGCGCGAAATCTTCCCCTATGTGTCGGCCTATATCCTGGTGGGCTTCATCAACACGGTGCTGTTCGCCATCAATACCGAGGCGACCCTGGCGGTGATCGGGCTGTCCAAGGTGGAAGTGCCCACGCTGGGGTCCATCATCTTCTGGGCACTGAGCTACAACGCGTTGTTTACCGGTCACTACGCCTGGATCGTGGCGCCCATAATGGCCACCGTCATTCTGTTCCTGGGGCTGTTCCTCACCTCGACCGGCTTCAACCAGGCCTTCGCCAATAAGCGTGGTGTGTCATGATCCGCCTCAACAATGTCGTCGTCAGCTATCGCACCGGGCGCGGCTCGATCAATGCGGTGGACGGCGTGGACATCACCATTCCCGATGGCTGCATCCTGGGCGTGGCCGGGGAATCGGGCTGCGGCAAGTCCACGCTGATGAAGGTCATCTATGGCGACGTGCTCTCGCCCATGACGCTGGCCGCCGGCTCCATCGATTACGGCTTTGCCGACGAACGCGGCCGCCCGGTGACCAGCGAGACGATCCAGGACCAATGGTTCAAGCGCGTCTCCTATGTGCCGCAAAGCTCGATGAGCTCGCTCAACCCGGTCATCAAGATCGGCCGGCAATTCATCGATTTTCCCGGGCACGAGCCGGACAAGCGCAAGGTGATGGCCGAAGTGCGGGCCTATATCGGCAAGCTCGGATTGCCGGTCGAGGCGCTCGACGCCTATCCGCACCAGCTTTCGGGCGGCATGCGCCAGCGCATGATGATCGCGCTGGCCACCTTCTTCCAGCCCGACCTGATCCTGGCCGACGAGCCGACCACCGCGCTCGACGTGGTGGTGCAGAAGGAAATCCTGATGCTGCTCATGGAATTGCAGGAGCGCATGGGCAATACCATCATCCTGGTGTCCCACGACATGGGCGTGCATTACCAGGTCACCCACCGCATGCTCATCATGTATGCGGCCAAGGCGGTGGAATACGGCGATAGCGACAGCGTCTTCGAGGCGCCGCTGCATCCCTATACAAGGCTCCTCATCAGCTCGCTCCCCACGATCGGCGACGACCGGGCGCGCGAAGGCATTCCGGGCAGCCCGCCCAGCCTTTGGGGCAGCCTGCAGGGCTGCCGGTTCGCGGCGCGCTGTCCGCTGGCCACCGAGCGCTGCCGCGCCGAGGAGCCACCCCTGCGCGAGCACAGGCCCGGGCACTTCGCTGCCTGTCATTACGCCGGCGCCGAGATGCCGCAAGCCGGAGAGCCCTCATGGCAGTGATCCTGCATACGGAAAACCTCAACAAGGTCTATCGGCTGGGCGGCCTGGGTCGCGCCAAGACCATCCAGGCGCTGAGCGCGGTCAACATCCATGTCGAGAGCGACCATCCCGTCGTGATCGCGGTGGTGGGGGAATCGGGCAGCGGCAAGACCACCCTGGCCAAGACGCTGCTGCGCCTGGTCGAGCCCAGCTCGGGCAGCGTCACGGTTTATGACAAGCTGGTGGCCGGGCGGGGCGCCCGGCCGGCGCGGCGCGAATTTCTCGGCGCCATCCAGCCCATTTTCCAAAATCCCTTCGAGGCCTTCAGCCGCTATCGGCCGGTCGATGCCTATCTGCGCGAAACCGCCACCCGCGTCGCCGGCCTCGATGGCGCGGCGGTCGATGCGGCACTGGAGCGGGCCCTGGATGCGGTGGGGCTCGACCATGCCGATGTGCGGGGCAAATATGCCAACCAGTTTTCGGGCGGCGAATTGCAGCGCGTGTCGATTGCGCGGGCGCTGATCCCCGAGCCCAGCCTGATCGTGGCCGACGAGCCGGTGAGCATGATCGACGCATCGCGGCGCATGATTATCATCAATCTGTTCAAGCAATTGCGCGACGCGGCCGGGCGCAGCTTCCTCTATATCACCCATGACCTGGCCACCGCCTATTACATTTCCGACTACGTGGCGGTGATGAACAAGGGCCAGGTGGTCGAGTTCGGTCCGGCCCATGCGGTGATGGGCGATCCGCAACACGCCTATACACGCCTGCTGCTCGACTCCATTCCCACCACGAAAAGCCGCTGGCGCCCCCGCGTGGCCGCCCAGTAATCCTTGCCCCGCCGGCAGGGCTCTGCCGGTCCCCTGCGAAAGACGGGATACGCACGATGACCAGATCCGCCATGCTCAAGGACGCCGCCTCGCTCTGGGCCCCTTGCGAACTCAGCCTCGAAGGCCCCGATACCGGTAATCCCTTCCTGGAGGTCACCCTGCGCGCCCTGTTCCGGCAGGGCGAGCGGCAGGTGCGGGTCGATGGTTTTTACGATGGCGAGGGCCGGTACGGAATCCGCTTCCTGCCCGATGCAACCGGGACCTGGACCTACGAAACGACCAGCAATTGCCCGGCGCTCGACGGGGTGAGCGGCACCATTGCCGTGGGACCGGCCCTGCCGGGCCATCACGGCCCGGTGCGCGTCGCCAATCGCCATCATTTCCGCCACGCCGATGGCACCCGCTTCATCAATATCGGCACCACGGCCTATGTGTGGAACCTGCAGGGCGCGGCGCTGGAGCGCCAGACGCTGGAAACGCTCGAAAACGCACCCTTCACCAAGATCCGCATGTGCGTCTTCCCCAAGCATTACCGCTACAACCAGAACGAGCCCGAGCTTTATCCCTTTCCGCTGCGCAAGGCGGGCCGCAGCGCCTGGGACGGGTCCTTTCGCGGCGATTTCGGCTGGGACTTCGATTTCGAGCGCTTCGAGCCGGCCTATTTCCGGCACCTCGAAGCCTGTATCGCGCAATTGGCGGCTATCGGGGTCGAGGCCGACCTCATCCTTTTCCACCCCTATGACCGCTGGGGCTTTTCACGCATGAGCCCGGAACAGGACGACCGCTATCTCAAATATATCGTGGCGCGGCTGGCGGCCTTCCCCAATGTGTGGTGGTCGATGGCCAACGAATACGACCTGATGCCGGGCAAGACGCCGGCGGACTGGGAGCGCTTCATCCATGTCGTCGCCGACAGCGATCCCTATGGCCACCTGCTCAGCATCCACAATTGCTTTGCCTTCTACGATCACAACCATCCGCGCATCACCCATGCCAGCATCCAGCGCTCGTCGGCCAACATGGCCGCGTTCTGGCGCGAGAAATACGGCAAGCCCATCTCCATCGACGAGTGCTGCTACGAGGGCGACATCGCCGAACTCTGGGGCAATATTTCCGCGCAGAAAATGGTGCGTCGCTTCTGGGACGGGGTGGTCAATGGCGGCTATGTCACCCATGGAGAAACTTACTACAACGACGCGGAAAATCTCTGGTGGGCCAAGGGCGGCAAGCTGGTCGGGGAGAGCGTCGCGCGCATCGTCTTCCTCCGGCGCATTCTCGAAGAGGGGCCCGAAGACGGGCTCGATCCGGTCAAGTCGACCAACGCCTATCGCATCAGCGCCAGCGGCGGGCTCGACAATGTCGTCGTCCAACAGCTCTTCGTGCCACCCGAGGGCGAGGAGGACTGGCCGCGCGTCATGGCCTGGTTCGCCACGGCAGGCCAGCCGCACCGCTATTACCTGAGCTATCTGGGCGAGAACCTGCCGCGCGAATTCGCCGTGGCCGTGCCGCCCGGCGAAGCCTATTCGGCGACATTGATCGACACCTGGAACATGACCGAAACGGAACTGGCCGCCAGCGTCGGGCGCGGCGACGTGCTGCATTTCGAGCCGCGGCCCTATCTGGCGCTTCTGTTCCGCCGCATCGACGGCTGATCCCTACGCGGTGGCGAGCGCGGCGCAGAGCTTGGCGGGAATGGAAAGGACATCGCGGATCGCGGCGACCCGCTCGGGCGTATAATAGCCTTCGACGTCGAGCATGTTGACCGTTCCCACCAGTTCGCCGCGCAGGATGACCGGCATATTGACCACCGACTGGCAGCCCAGGGAATCAATCAGTTCGTAATCGGCAAAGACCTTGGCGATGTCGCCGATCGTATTGGCGACGAAATAGTCGCGCTGCTTGTGGACGATGTCGAACCAGGCATCGTAATGGATCGGCTTGGTGCCCGAGGTCGGATAATTGGCCGGGTCGCTGGTATAGGCGCGGCGAGCCAGTTCGTTTTCCATGTCGACCCCCATATAGGTGAAGAGCTTCACCCCGATCGTGGCTTCGGTCAGTCCTTGCAGGGCCTTGAAGGCCTCTTCGGCGCTTCTCGCATTGGCGATTTCGGCATCGAAGACGGCACGGGCGCGGGAATGGTCGGTCATGGCAGGTCCTTGGCAATGAATGGGAGCATGGGCGCCGGGCCGTCTATTGGCCGGCGGTCGCGGCAAGCAATTCGCGGGAATAGGGTTCGGCGAGCCGGCCGGCCTTGAGGGCGATGACATCGGCGATCTCCACGATCCGGCCATGGCGCATCACCGCCAGCCGGTCGCAGAGAAAGCTCACCACCGGCAGGTTATGGGTGACCAGCAGGTAGGTGAGGCCCTGTTCGCGCCGCAATCGCTTGAGCAGGTTGAGGATTTCGGCCTGCACCGAGACATCCAGCGCCGAAGTGGGCTCGTCGAGGAGCAGGATTTTCGGCTCCAGCATCAGCGCCCGGGCAATGGCGACGCGCTGGCGCTGGCCGCCGGAAAGCTGGTGCGGAAAACGGAAACGGAAACGCCGGTCGAGCCCCACGGCATTGAGCATGGCCTCGACCCGCGCGCCACGATTGGAAATGCCGTGAATGGCCAGGGGCTCGCTCAGCGCCGCATCGATGGTCTTGCGCGGATGCAGCGAGCCATAGGGGTCCTGGAACACCATCTGCACCTGGCGCGACACGGCACGGTCCATCCCATGGCTGCGCGGCGTGTTCATGACGCCGATGGCCCCGGACCAATCGGGCGCCAGCCCGGCAATGGCGCGCAGGATGGTGGACTTGCCCGAGCCGCTTTCGCCCACCAGCGCGAAGCTCTCGCCCTCGGCGATGGCCAGGTTCACCCCATGCACCACCTTGGTGTCGCCATAGGCGATGTCGAGATTTTCAAGAACGAGCGCGCTCATGTGCCGGCCCATCGCGTGCGGTCGAGCACGGGAAGTTCGTCGCGGCTCTCGTCGATTGTCGGCATGGCCGCGAGCAGGCCTTGCGTATAGGGATGGCGGGCCCGGTCGAGCTGGCCGGCGGCGCATTCCTCCACCACGCGGCCCGCATTCATCACCAGGATGCGGTCGCAATAGCGGCTGACGAGGTTGAGGTCGTGGCTGATTAGCAGGAGGCCCATGCCCTTGTTGCGCACCAATTCGTCGATGATGTCGAGTACCTGGGCCTGCACCGAGACGTCGAGCGCCGAAGTGGGCTCGTCGGCAATCAGCAATTCAGGCTCCGGGATCAGCATCATGGCGATCATGATGCGTTGGCCCATGCCGCCCGAGACTTCGTGCGGATAGAGCTTTTCGACCCGTTCGGGATCGTTGATGCGCACCGCTTCGAGCATGTCGAGCACGCGCTGGCGCACGTCCCGCCGCGCCAGCTTCTTGTGCGTCACCAGCGCCTCGGCGATCTGCTCGCCCACGCTCATCACCGGATTGAGCGAGAATTTGGGGTCCTGCATGACCATGGAAATGCGCGCCCCGCGAATGGCGCGCATCTGCCTTTCGCTCTGGCCCAGGATGTCGATGCCCTCGAAAGCGAGCCGGTCGGCCGTGACCCGGCCGGGCTTGCGGATGAGCTTGAGGATCGAGCGGCCGGTCATGGATTTGCCCGAGCCGCTTTCCCCCACGATCCCCAGGCGCTCGCGCCCCAGGGTGAAGGAAATGCCCTTGACCACGTCCACCCGGCCCGCATGGGCGGGAAAGCTGACGCGCAGGTTCTCGATGGCGAGCAGCGGCGCATTCATGTCCGGCCCTCGCTTTTGGGATCGAGTACGTCGCGCAGGCCATCACCGAGGAAGCAGAAGCCCAGCGAGACGATGATGATGGCGAAGCCCGGCATGGTGGCGACCCACCATTGATCGAGGATGAAGGTGCGGCCGCGCGAGATCATCGCGCCCCATTCGGGCAGCGGCGGCTGCGCGCCGAGCCCCAGGAAGCCCAGGCCCGCCGCGGTGAGGATGACCCCGGCCATGTCGAGCGTCACCCGGATAATCATCGACGAGGTGCAGAGCGGCAGGATATGGCGCACGATGAGGCGGATCGGCCCGCCCCCGGCCAATTGCACCGCCTGGATATATTCGGCATTGCGGATGGTGAGCGTTTCGGCCCGGGCGATGCGCGCATAGGCCGGCCAGGAGGTGATGGCGATGGCGATGATGGCATTGTTGATGCCGGGCCCGAGCGCGGCGACGAAGGCCAGTGCCAGGATCAGCTTGGGCAGCGAGAGGAAGATGTCGGTAAAGCCCATCAGGATCCGGTCGGTCCAGCCGCCGAAATAGCCCGCCACCGCCCCGATGACGAGCCCCAGCGGCGCCGAGATCAGCGCCACCAGGAGCACGATGGTCAAGGTGATCTGGCTGCCCCAGATGACGCGCGAAAAGATGTCCCGGCCCAGCTCGTCCGTGCCCATCCAATGGGCGGGGGAGGGTGGCAGCAGCCGGTTGGGCAGGTCCTGCCCGACGGCCGAATAGGGCGCGATCCAGGGGGCAAGCAGGGCGGTGAGCACCAGGACGAGGATGATGACGCCGCCCAGCACCGAAAGCGGATTGCGCAACAGGGCGGCAAGGACGCGATAGGCTCGGCCAACATTGGCCTGGAGGCGCGAATCGGGCGAGTCGGCGAGCAGCCAGTCGCGGGTCGTCATGGAGTCTGCTCCTGCATGAATATCGCCATTACCGGGCCCTCGGGTCGAGCACGCGATAGAGCACGTCCGACACCTTGTTGATGAGGATAAAGACCGAGCCGATGACCAGGGTGGCGCCGAGCACGGCGTTCATGTCGGCATTGAGCAGGGCGGTGGTGAGGTAATTGCCGATGCCGGGCCAGGAAAACACCACTTCCACCATCACCGAGCCTTCCAGCAATCCGGCATAGGAGAGGCCGATCACCGTGATGAGCGGCACCCGGATGGGATTGAAGGCATGGCGCCAGATCACCACCCGCTCGGGCACGCCCTTGACCCGGGCGGTGGTGACGAATTCCTGCCCCAATTGGTCAAGCATGAAACTGCGGGTCATGCGGGCGATATAGGCGAGGCTGAAAAAGCCGAGCACTGAGGCGGGCAGCACGAGATGGCTGACCGCGTTCCAGAAGATGTCGATCTCGCCGGCGAGCAGGCTGTCGATCAGGATCATGCCGGTCACCGGCGCGATCAGGCCATCGTAGAAGATGTCGAGCCGTCCCGGTCCGCCCACCCAGCGCAGCCGCGCATAAAAGAGAGCCAGTCCCACCAGCCCGAGCCAGAAGGCGGGCACCGAATAGCCCATGAGGCCGACCACGCGGATAAGCTGGTCGAGCCAGCTTCCCTGCCGTGCGGCCGCCACCACTCCCAGCGGCACGCCCAGAGCCACACCGATCAATATGCCCAGGGTCGCCATCTCGAATGTGGCGGGAAAGAAGCGGCTCAAATCCTCGATCACCGGGCGGCCGGTGGACACCGATTGCCCCAGATCGCCAGTCAGCACATGGCCGACATAGGAGAGGAACTGCATGACGAGCGGCTGGTCGAGCCCCATGGCCATGCGGGCCGCCTCATAGACCTCCTTGGTGGCCCGGTCGCCCACGACCGAAAGCACCGGATCGATGGGGATCACCCGGCCGATGAAGAAGGTGATGGCCAGTAAGCCCAGAAAGGTCACCGCCAGGGTGAGCAGAAAGCCGGCCACGGCGCCCGCACGCCGCCGGAACCATCGGCCGGCGGGGCCGGGCGGCGTGATGGGGGCAGCGGTCTGCTGGTCCAGGCTCACGCAAAATCCCTCAACAAGAACAAGACACTGGCGCCGCAACGCGGATTCGCTGCGGGCTCTTCAAAACTTCATATTTCCCTTTCACCATACAAGAAACTTTGCTTATATCAAAAAAATTTTGGTGGAGAGGGACGTGGCGGAGGCGCTGGCAAGAGCGGATGAAGGGCAGCCCCGGGTCGGGGCGCTGATCCGTGCGCGCCGCCGCCAGCAGCATATGACGCTGATGGACCTGGGTGAAGCGGCCGAAGTCTCGGTGGGCTATCTCAGCCAGGTCGAGCGCGACCATGCCACGCCGTCGCTGGGGACGCTGGCCCAGATCGCCCGGGCGCTCGGCGTCTCGATCGATTATTTCGTCGCCGCGCCCGCGCCCCATACCGCGCTCACCCGGGCCGGCGAGCGCAACCGCTTTTCCGTGGACGGTTCCTCGATCATCTACGAGCGGCTGGGCGCCGAATTCGCCGGCAGCCAGTTGTCGAGCTTCCTGATGGTGGTGCCGCCCGGCTACCGTTCCGAGACGGTGGCCCATGAGGGCGAGGAAATCCTCTATGTGCTGGAGGGCGCCATCACCCAGCGCCTCGATGGGGAGGAAATGGTGATGCAGGCCGGCGACAGCCTGCATTTCCGGGGCAACCGCCCGCATGCCTGGTCCAACCACACCGACAAACCGGCGCGCCTGCTCTGGACCGGCACGCTCGCCCTGTTCCGTTCTACCGCCAGGCCGCGTCCGGCCGGCGGGGAAACCCAAACCGGCGCCGACAAGCCGGCTCGCAAGAAACCGACATCCAAGGAGAAACGCACATGAAGCTCTTCCGCTCTGCCCTGCTGGCAACGGCGCTGAGCCTGCCCCTCATGGCCGGCGCAGCCTATGCGGCGACCCCCGCCGATGCCCTGGTCATCGCCCAGAACATCGACGACATCGTCGCGCTCGATCCCGCCCAGGCCTATGAATTCTCGGCCGGCGAGATCAATGCCAATCTCTATGACCACCTGGTGCAATACGACGCCGAGGACACCACCGTGCTGGCGCCCGCCCTCGCCTCCGAATGGAGCGTGGACGATGCCAACAGGGCCATCACCTTCACCATGCGCGAGGGCGTCACTTTCGCCTCGGGCAATCCGGTGCGGGCCGAAGACGTGCTCTATACCTTCAAGCGCGTGGTCAATCTCAACCTCACGCCCGCCTTCATCCTTACCCAGCTCGGCTGGACCCCCGAAAATATCGACCAGATGGTGACGGTGGACGGCAATAGCGTCACCGTGCGCTGGGATGGCGATTTCGCCTCGGCCTTCGTGCTCAATGTGCTGGCGTCGCGGCCGGCCTCCATCGTCGACGAAGTGCTGGTCAGCCAGCACGTGGAAGGCGACGATTGGGGCAATGCCTGGCTCAATGCCAATTCGGCCGGTTCCGGTCCCTTCGTGCTCAAGGATTACCGCCCCGCCGAAATGGTGCGCATGGTGGCCAACGAGAATTATTTCGGCGGCGCCCCGGCCATGAAGCAGGTCATCATCCGCCATGTGGCGGAAGCGGCCACCCAGCAGCTCCTGCTCACCTCGGGCGACGTGGACATGGCCAAGAACCTGACGCCGGACCAGGTGTCGGGCCTGCCCGACAGCGTCAAGGTGGAAACCTATCCGCAATCGGCCGTGCATTTCCTTTCCTTCAACCAGAAGACGGAAAGCCTTACCCCGCCGGCCGTATGGGAGGCGGCGCGCTATCTCGTCGATTATGACGGCATGACCCAGACTTTCCTCAAGGGGCAGATGGAAAAGCACCAGGCCTTCTGGCCCAAGGGGTTCCCCGGTTCCTACGACGAGACGCCCTATAGCTACGATCCGGCCAAGGCCAAGCAGATCCTGGCCGATGCCGGTGTCGAAACGCCGATCGACGTGACGCTCGATGTCATCAACTCGGCCCCGTTCACCGACATGGCCCAGTCCCTGCAGGCGAGCTTTGCCGAAGCCGGCATCAATTTCGACATCATCCCGGGCACCGGCGCGCAGGTCATCACCAAATACCGCGACCGCACGCATGAGGCCATGCTGCTCTATTGGGGCCCGGACTTCATGGACCCTCATTCCAACGCCAAGGCCTTCGCCTATAACGCCGACAATTCGGACGAGAACTACCAGGCCACCACCACCTGGCGGAATGCCTGGGCCGTGCCCGATGCGATGAACAAGGAAGTGCTGGCCGCCCTGGCCGAGCCCGACCAGGCCAAGCGCAACGAGATGTATATCGACCTGCAAAAGCAGGTGCAGGAGAACTCGCCCATCGTCATCATGTTCCAGGCGACCCTGCAGATCGCCATGGCCGACAATGTCGAGGGCTATGTCAACGGCTCCAATTCCGACTTCGTCTATTACCGCCTGGTGACCAAGAACTAGCGCCGGCGGCGCGAAAGATCGCGGCGGGCGTCCCTCTGCCCGCCGCCCGCGAAGCCGGGCATTCCTCCTCCCGCCCGGCTTCGCCCATGTCCATTCCCGATGCGGATCGAACCGAAATGCAATCCACGCTCTCCACCCGCATGGCCAATCTGCGCGCCCGCATGGCCCGGACCGATACCGACCTCGTGGTCGTCGGCCCTTCGAGCCATATGCGCTGGCTGGCGGATCTCTCGCCCCATGGCGACGAGCGCCCGGTCATGCTCATGGTCAGCGCGGATTTCGCCGGCGTCCTGATGCCGGCGCTCAATGTCGACAGCGCCCGCCAGCACACCGACCTGCCCTTCTTCGCCTGGGCCGATGCCGATGGTCCCGACGCGGCCCTGGCCGCCCTGCTCGACGCGACCGGGATCGGGCGGGAAGCCCCCTCCATCGTGCTCGACGAAACCATGCGCGCCGATTTCGCGCTTCTGGTGCTCGATGCATTGCCCGGGGCGCGGCGGCGCTTTACCGCCGACACACTGGGCTATCTGCGCGCCCGCAAGGATGCCGACGAATATCGGCGCCTCAAGGCCTCGGCGCTGCTCAACGACCGGGCCATGCAGGCCGGGTTCGATGCGCTGCGCCCCGGCATCACCGAGCTTGAAGTTGCCCAGGTGATCGAGGATTTCTACAAGGCCCACGGCGCCAGCACCGAATTCTGCTCGGTCTGTTTCGGGCCCAATGGCGCTTTCCCGCACCACCACACCGGCACGACCCCACTCAAATCCGGCGATGCGGTGCTGATCGATACCGGCGCGCGCTTCGAGAATTATCCCTCGGACATGACGCGCGTGGGCTTTTTCGGCGCGGCGCCGGAGGGGTATGGCCAGATCCATTCCATTCTCGACCGCGCCGTCGAGGCGGCCCTGGCGGCGGCCCGGCCCGGCGCGCGTGCCAGCGCCGTGGACAAGGCGGTCCGCGACGTCATCGCCGCGGCCGGCTACGGCGCCAATTTCCTGCACCGCACCGGCCATGGCCTGGGCATCGACGTGCATGAGGCGCCCTATATCACCGCCACCAGCGAGGTCGTGCTCGATGAAGGCATGGTGTTTTCCATCGAGCCGGGCATCTATCTCCAGGGCCGCTTCGGCCTGCGCCTGGAAGAGATCGTCATCATCCACAACGGCAAGGCCGAAATCCTTTCCGCCATGCCCAGAGCGGCACTGGCGCGGCAATAGTGCCCGCACCGCGCCGCCGCTTTTGCGCTTGCCGCGGGCGGTGAGATGGGGCATGGGGTAAGCGGACTAAAACGCTCAACTTAATATGCTCAAACGATTTTTTTCCTATTACGCCCCTTATAAGGGGCTGTTCGCGCTCGATTTCGGCTGTGCGGTCCTGGCGGGATTGCTGGAGCTGACCTTCCCGCTGGCCGTGGCCTTTTTCATCGACCGGTTGCTGCCCGGAGAGCAATTCGGGTTGATCGTCCTGGCCGGAATTGCGCTGCTTTTCATCTATGCCTTCAATGCCGTGCTGCATGCCGTGGTCAATTATTTCGGCCATGTGCTGGGCGTTTCCATCGAAACCGACATGCGCCGGCAGATCTTCGAGCATCTGCAAAAGCTCAGCTTCCGCTTCTTCGACAATCACAAGACCGGCCACCTCATCACCCACGTGACCAAGGACCTCGAGGATGTGGGCGAGGTCGCCCATCACGGCCCCGAGGACATGTTTCTCGCCGTCATGACGTTTCTCGGCGCCTTCGTGCTGATGTTCGTGACCAATTGGAAACTGGCCGCGATCACCGTGGTGCTCGTGCCGATCATCACCTGGCTGGTCAGCCGCTATGGCGCGCGCATGACGCGCAATTGGCGCGAATTGTTCGGCCGCGTGGGCGAATTCAATACGCGGATCGAGGATTCCATCGGCGGCATCCGCGTGGTCAAGGCCTTCGCCAACGAGGCTCATGAATCGCGCCTGTTCGAGGGCAATAACCAGGCCTATCGCAGCACCAAGCTCAAGGCCTATGCCATCATGACCGCGAGCATCACCATCACCTATCTCAGCACGCGCCTCGTGCAGCTCCTGGTGATGCTGGCCGGCGCCTGGCTCGTGGTGGACGGCGAAATGAGCTATGGCGGCTTCGTCAGCTTCCTGCTGCTGGTCGATGTGTTCCTGCGGCCCATCGACAAGATCACCAGCGTGCTCGAAAGCTATCCCAAGGGCATTGCCGGCTTCACCCGCTTTGCCAATCTCATCGATACGGCGCCCGACATTGCCGACCGTCCGGAGGCCAGGGCGGTGTCGCATCTGCGTGGCGACATCGAGTTCCAGAAGGTGCGCTTTGCCTATGAAGCGGGCCGCACCGTCATCGACGGGCTCGACCTGTCGATCAAGGCCGGCGAAACCCTGGCCATTGTCGGCCCTTCGGGCGCGGGCAAGACCACGCTATGCGCGCTTCTGCCGCGCTTTTACGAAATCGACAGCGGCACGATCAGCATCGACGGCATCGACATCCGCGACATGGTGCAGACCAGCCTGCGCAACCAGATCGGCATCGTCCAGCAGGATGTGTTCCTGTTCGGCGGCACTTTGCGCGACAATATCGCCTATGGCCGGCTGGGCGCCGACGATGCCGACATTCTCGAAGCGGCGCGGCGCGCCCGGCTCGACAGCGTCATAGCCCAATTGCCCGAAGGGCTCGACACCATGGTGGGCGAGCGGGGCGTGAAATTGTCGGGTGGGCAGAAGCAGCGCGTCGCCATTGCCCGCATCTTTCTCAAGAATCCGCCCATTCTCATTCTCGACGAGGCCACGTCGGCCCTCGATACGGCAACTGAGCTGGCCATCCAGCAATCCCTGGCCGAATTGTCGCGCGGGCGCACCACGCTGGTCATCGCCCATCGGCTCGCCACCATCCAGCATGCCGATCGTATCGTGGTGGTGGACGAACGCGGCATCGTCGAGCAGGGCCCGCATGCGCGCCTCCTGGCCCAGGGCGGCATCTATGCCCGTCTCCACGCGGCCCAGTTCGGCGGGGAAACGCTCGGGCTTTAGGCCGAACCGGCCAGGGCGGCGTCGATCTCGCGGCGATAGCGCTCCAGCATGTCGGCGCGCCGCTCCCGCCGCGGCACCGGCAGCGTGATGTCCGCACCGATGCGGGCCGGGCGCCCGGCAAGCACGATCACCCGGTCGGCCAGCCGCGCGGCGTCGGCGGCGGCGTGCGAGACGAGCAGGGCCGTGGTCCCGCTCTCGTCGAACAGGCGGGCGAGCAAGGCGTGTAATTCTTCCACCAGCGCATTGTCGAGCGAAACCAGGGGCTCGTCGAGCAGCAGCACTCCCGAGCCGGCGGCCAGGGCTCGGGCCAGCGCCACGCGCCGCTGCATCCCGCCCGAAAGCTGGCGCGGATAATCAGCGTCGTGGCCCGCAAGGCCCAAAGATGCCAGATGCGCCGCCGCCCCGATGCGATCCATGGAAGGGTCGGCCAGACGGACATTGTCCGCCGCGTCCAGCCAGGGCAGGAGCCGGGCATCCTGGAAGACGAAGCCCGGCGGCGGAGCCGCGGCGGCCGGCTCGCCGCCGATGGCGAGGCTGCCGGAAAAGTCCCGGTCGATGCCGGCGATCAGGCGCAGCAGGCTCGATTTGCCAATCCCCGATGGCCCGAGAATGGCCGTAACCGTGCCGCCGGCAAGCGTGAGCAAGAAGGCCTCGAACAGGGCTTCTTTCATGCCGGGATGGCGCTTTTCGGCGATGGCGAGGTCTATGCCGGCTCCGCGCGCCATGCCAGGGCCCTCCTTTCGAATGGGCGCAGCAGCCCGTATTCGACGGCGAGCACGACGAGGATGAAGGCGGCGCTATAGGCCAGGATGCCGGTGATGTCGAAGAACTGGAAGAGCACGCTCACCCGATAGCCCATGCCGCCATCGCTGCCCAGAAGCTCGAAGACCAGCACGATCTTCCAGATCAGCGACAGGCCGGTGCGGGCGGCGGCGAGGATGAAGGGAAGGAGCTGGGGAAACTGGATCAGCCGCAGCCGGCGGATGGAGGAAAGCCGCAGGGCGGCGGCCAGTTCATCATAGTCGGGCGAGAAGCTGCGCACCCCTTCGCGGATGGTCGTGATGACCAGCGGCAGCTTGTTGACGACAACGGCGCTGACCAGCGCTGCCTCGGTAAGTCCAAGCCAGATATAGAAAATTATCGCCACGACAAGGGCCGGCAGGTTGAGCCCGACCACCAGCCAACTGGCCGCCAGCCGATCGAGCCAGGGCTTGCGGCCGAGCATTATGCCCAGGGCCGCGCCCAGCAGCATGGCGAGGCCGAAGGAGAGGAAAGCGCGAGCCAGGGTCTTGCCCATGTCGGCAAGCAGCGGGCCGTGAAGCGTGAGGTCGAAAAGTTCGGCCAGCACTGCCAGAGGCCCGGGAAACAGGCGGTTTTGCGCCAGGAGGGCAAGGGCCTGCCAGGCCAGGAGCAGCAGCGGCAGGGAGAGGGCGTCGAGTGCGGCGCCCCGCCAGCCTGCCGTCTTTTTCCGCCCCCCGCCTATTTGCCATATCCTCCCCAGAACGTCCCTGGCGCTAACACATTGCTATCGCCGACAAGCGCCGTACCGCCATATTGGGCAAGAAGGCCGAAAACCTGTGCCGCCGCCGCTTCCATGGCCGGATCGGGGTGGGCGACGATGCCGGCGCGATAACCCTCGCGCAGCGCGACGAAGAGCGCGGGATCGGCCTCGGCGCCCATGACCGGCTTGAGGCTTTCCCAGAGTCCATCGTCGCGCGCCAGGGCCGCCTTGGCGGCAAAGGACGCATCGAGGAAATGCACCAGGGCGTCCTTTTTCGTCCGGGCGGTCCGCTCGGTGAAGGTCCAGCCCAGAAGCGGCGGCGGCGTGGCGATGCCCAGATCGGCCAGCATGTCGGCGACCGAGAGCCATTCGACCATGCCTGCCGCTTCGGCGCGGGCGTTCCATTGCCAGAAATTGAGCCCGGCATCGACGCCGCCCGAGGCCAGCAATTCGTTGACGAGCGGCGGGGCGCCGAACCGTGCCTGCGCGTCCTGCGCGAGATCGCGTCCGGTGTCGTGCGCATAATAGGCCTGGAGAATGACCCAGCTCTTGTCCACCGGGCCGCCGGCAATGCCGATGGTGCGGCCCTTGAGGTCGTCCAGCTCGGCAATGGCGCTGCCGGGCGGCACCATGAGCCCGCCCACGGCCAGCGAATGGGGCACCATGGCGATCGCCGCGCCCCGGCTGCGCTGGAGCGAGACGAAGACGAAATCGGAGAGGATGACATCCAACGCGCCCGCCTGGAGCGCGATCTGCCCGGCGCGGCTGTCGGCCAGCGGCCTGATCTCGAGATCGACGCCATGCGCGGCATCGAGCCCGAGCGCCTTGATCGCCGCGATCTCCCATTGCACCGTGCCGCTTTCCTGCAGGCCCAGCACCAGGGTTTCGGCGGCCAGGACGCCCTGAACCAGCGCCAGGCCGGCCAGCATCAGGGCAAGCGCGCCCTTTCTTGCCCGTCTCATGGCTGGCCTCAGGCGCCGGTGACGCGCCAGATGACGTCGCCCACATCGTCGGCCATCAGCACGGCGCCATCGGCGGCCAGGGCCACGCCCACCGGACGGCCATAGGAATATTTCTCGTCCGGCGACAGGAAGCCGGTGAGGATGTCGCGCGGCAGCCCCACCGGCCTGCCCTCCTGGAATTCCACGAAGGCCAGCTTGTAGCCCGAAAGTTTCGAGCGGTTCCACGAGCCGTGCTGGCCGATGGCCATGCCGGCGGGAAAGCCGGGCAGGGTACCCTGGGGCAGGTGGCAAAGGCCCAGCGAGGCAGTATGCCCGCCCAGGGCATAATCGGGTTGCAGCGCGGCGGCGACCTTGGCCGGATCCTGGGCCACGCGGTCGTCCACCACCCGGTCCCAATAGCAATAGGGCCAGCCGTAAAAGCCGCCATCGATCACGGAGGTGAGATAATCGGGCGGCGTCTCGTCGCCCAGCCCGTCGCGCTCGTTCACCACGGTCCAGAGCCGTCCCCCTTCGGGTTCCCAGGCCATGCCCACCGGATTGCGCAGGCCGCTGCCGAAAATCCGGGATGTCCCGGAAGCAAGGTCCAGTTCGTGGATGCAGGCCCGGTTCGCCTCGGCCGCCATGCCCTCGTCGGCGATATTGGTCAGCGAGCCGACGGCGACATAGAGCTTGGTGCCGTCCTTGCTGGCGATGAGGTTGCGCGTCCAGTGCCCGCCCGGAACCAGGTCCATGACCTTGCGGCCAGCCATGGCGACGCTGGTGGCGCCGGCCTTGTAGGGGAAAGCCAGGACCGCGTCGCTGGCCCCGACATAAAGCGTCTCGCCCACCAGCGCCATGCCGAAGGGCTGGCGCACATTTTCGATGAAGGTTTCGCGGATCTCGGCCTGCCCGTCGCCATCGGCATCGCGCAGCAGAGTGATGCGGTTGGGGCTGGCGCCCGAGGCGCGGGCCCGCTCCATGGTGCTCGACATGGCCAGGTCGAACAGTGTCCTGGGCTTGCCCGATTCCCCCATGGATTCGGCCACCAGCACATCGCCATTGGGCAGGACCAGCATATTGCGCGGATGCACCAGGGACCGGGCGAAGGCATTGACCTTGAGCCCGGGCGCGGCCTGGGGACTATGCGCGCCTTCCCAGCCTTTCGCCGTGGGCATCTTGAGCGTCGGCACGCTGCCCTGGGGCTTCGCGGCGGGAATGGCGGGCTGCGTGCCATAGACGGGCTGGCGCGGGCCGTCGCCGGAATGACGGATGGCAATGGCCACCGAACCGATGGCGGCAACGATATTGGCGAAAACAGCGCGGGCAGTCATCGAAATCTCTCGGGGGATCGGCAGGGACGGAAAGCGGCAAGCTAGAGGCATTGGCGGCGAAGAACCAGCCCCAAAACACGATTTTTGCATGGCCGCAACCAGTGTATTTGCCGCTTCGGTCGGCATTTGCCCACGGATTTCGCCACGCCCGGCCTTGATTGACTCAAGGAACGCAAATATTGCGTAACAACAGGACAAGGATTTTCGCCATGCCGCCCGCCAAGCGCGCCAACCAGGCCGACATTGCCGAAAAGCTGGGCGTTTCCGTCAGCACGGTGTCGCGGGCGCTCGCCAACGAGGTGGGGATCAGCGACGCGGTGCGGCGCGACGTGCAGCGCGTGGCCCGGCTCCTGGGCTATAAATCCAAGCATGCCCCGCTTTCGGGCAATCTCGACAAGCGCGCCGTGGCGCTGGTCCCGCTGAGCGGGGCCATGGGGAGCCTTGCCAGCTTCTATCACGGCATTGTCGAGGGCATGCGGGCCCAGGCCGCCGAGGCGGGCATCGCGCTCGATGTGCGGCTGGTCAACGAAGACATGGTGACCCTCGATTTCCTCAGCAAGCAGGTGGCCAAGTCCGACGCCGCCGGCGTGGTGCTGGCCGGGATCGATCCGGGCGACGACATCATCGCCTGGGCCGAGGAGAACGACGTCGTCATCGTCCTGGCCAATGGCATCGACACGCGCATGCGCCTCAGTTCGGCCGCGCCGGCCAATTTCTTCGGCGCCTATATGGCCGCCCGGCACCTGCTTGACGCCGGGCACCGGAAAATCCTGCACTATACGTTCCGCAACCGCCCCACCATCCTGCAGCGCCAGCGCGGCTTCGAGGCGGCCATCGCGGCCCATCCCGAGGCCACGGGCATCGTCGTCTGTTCCAACGACAGGAGCATCAAGCAATTGCTCGCCGACCTGCTGGCGGGCCGATATGACGTGACGGCCCTGTTCTGCTGGAACGACAGCGTCGCCGTTTCCATGGTGGAAGCGCTTCTGGGGCCCGATAGCTCCATGCCGCCGCATTTTTCCATCATGGGCTTCGATGACCTGCCCATTGCCGGCATGGCCAATCCGCGCCTGTCCACCGTGGGCGTCGACCGCGAAGCCATCGGCCGCGGCGTCATCCAGGTCCTGGCCCGCCGGCTCGACGGCGACCTCGCCGTCCAGCAACTCGAAATCGGCCTGGCCCTCATTCCCGGCGAAACGGTCTTCACGATTCCTGCGGCATAGAGGCGTCGCGCCAGGCTGCTTCCGTGGGAGGCGATGCCATTCCATGCGAAGGTGGGGACTTCCGCGGTGCTGGAGCGGTGGGCTGGTGGTTGTCGGAAGGCTGCCTGCCCTCTCCCAGAGGGAGGGGGCTTGCCGAGGCTTCGCAGCAGGTTCGGGGCTGCGGCGATAGCGGCGGGATGGATTGCCGGGACGGGGCCCGGCAATGACGGAAGTGGGGGGCGGGGAGTTTTCAGCTCTGCCTCCGGGGAAGGTCGGGGCGGCGCGCCGGGTGAGAGGCCTTGGGTGTGGTGTTTGTCAGAAGAATTCCTCATCCGCCCTTCTGGCACCTTCTCCCGCAAGGGGAGACGGGAGGATCGGGGCTCTCTGGGTTTGTTGCCAACCGCCAGGACTGCCGCTCTCTCCTCCCTGCCGGGCCACCGCTCTCTTTCAGTCCACAAGGCACGAACCCCTCTTCCCCGCCACCACCGGGCTTGTTCCGGTGGTCCAGGCGATGCCGAGGTACCCCATGGATTGCCGGGACAAGCCCACTGGTGTCCGGTTAAGCGTTCTGGACAATGTGCATGACATTGATTTTACTTCGTTTTGAACGTTTGACGGCGTTTGAGACACGAAGCGGAGGACAATGTCATGCGGCACCACAATAGCGTTTT
>Ga0222419_100451_pt1 | contig 39982 bp, 32 predicted proteins | sample 1B20Ametagenome_FD_182474 | JGI IMG/M metagenome (GOLD analysis project Ga0222419, IMG submission 182474) | Enriched microbial communities from leaf-cutter ant dump, University of Wisconsin, Madison, United States - 1B20A (version 2) | ecosystem: Environmental > Terrestrial > Nest > Insects nest...
CATACGCACAATTTCCGCGAGGGTATAGATTTCGATTTTGATCCTTTCAACTCGGTCGGCTTGCTGGTCAACGGGAATATGGGCAAGTACACACATGACAGCAAGACTGGCAACCGCCTGATCGATCTTTCGGGTACGCTGCTGAGCAATATGAACACGGCCAATTACGATCAGCAAAGCTGGGAGAACCTGACCTATAACCTGAATTACCTCCATAAGTTTAAAAAAGAAGGCCGTACACTGAGCGCGGATGCTGACCTGGCTACAAATCAGTTCACGTCAAGGTTGAACCTGACGACAGTTACGGAGGAGGCGGCCGCCGGACAAGCGCTGACCAACCTGATCAGAAGAGGTTATGTGCCTGCCGTTACTGATGTCTATGTGGCAAAAGTGGATTATACTGATCCGCTGACCGCTACCCTGAAACTGGAAGGTGGCCTGAAAAGCAGTTTTATTGAGTCGGACAATAACCTCAGGTATGACCTGCTGGAAAATGGAAGCTGGATCTATGACAGCAATGGGAGCAATCATTTTAAATACAGGGAGCAGATCCACGCGGCTTACCTGAACCTGAACAAGGATTTTGGCGGGTTCAGTATCCAGGCCGGGCTGCGTGCCGAGCATACCGGTACAGAGGGCCATCAGATCACTTCTGATTCACTGATCAAAAGAAACTATACCCAGTTGTTCCCGAGTATTTTCCTGGGCAAGCCGCTCGGCAAGGACCACTTGCTGCAGCTTGCTTACAGCCGCAGGATCGAGAGACCGGACTATGGCGACCTCAATCCTTTCAGGGTATTCCGGGACCCGCTGCTTTTTTATCAGGGCAATCCTTTTCTTCAGCCGGAACTGATCCACACTTTTCAACTGAGCCACAGTTTCAGGAACAATTATACCACCTCTGTCAGCTACAACAGGACCAGTAATGTCATGACCTGGATCAATGGGCAGATCGACGCGCTGAACACTACTTTTGAAAGCCCTCAGAACCTGAAAAGCCTGGTCAATTACGGCCTTAGCTTTAGTGCTTCTACTTCTTTCTTTAACTGGTGGACGGGCAGTCATTTTGCCAATGTCTTCAGGAACGAGTACAGCGGGGGCGAGGCTTCTGGTGCATTTAATACTAAAGCGACCAGCTTTAGCTTCAATACGCAAAATTCATTTAAAGCTGGGAAGGGCTATAGCATGGAGCTCAACGTGTTTTATAACGGCGGATCGGTCTATGGCATTTCCAGGTATAAGGGAAACTATATGGTTTCAGGCGGGGTTCAGAAACTGATCTTTGACAGGCGCGGCACGGTCAAGTTGCTGCTGAACGATTTTTTCCAGAGCAAGCAGTTCAGGGAGCGGACCCAATACCAGAATATTGACATGAATACCCACATCATGCTAGACAGCAGAAGGGCGATCCTTTCCTTTTCTTATCGCTTCGGCAACCAGAACCTGAGCAACAGGGAGCGCAGGACTGGCAGCGAAGACATCCAGAACAGGGTAAAAGGAGGTGGCTAATGCAGCAGCGCGGATTAAAGATTTTACAAAAAACTTTTTGCTGCCTGCTTTTGTTTACCTTTCATAAAAGATACGATCATGAAGAAAGAAACCAAAATTATTGCAGGTGTACTGGCCGGAGCAGCACTAGGTGCAGCAGTAGCGCTGATATTGTCATCAGATAAAACAGGAGATGTGAAGGACAAGGTGGCTGACTGGTTCTGCGATCTTATTGACGCTTCAAAAGACAAGCTCGCAGGGGTGACCGATAAGGTCAAGGATACGTTTTCAAAGGCCACTGCTTAGGGTCTGGATGAATGAAGATCGCTTTTCATGGGGCGGCACGCGCCGTCACCGGCAGTAAACATCTGGTTACGCTCAACAACAACAAGAAGATTTTACTGGATTGCGGCATGTTTCAGGGTATGGGTAACGTGACTGAAGGCTTAAACGAACATTTTGGGTTTGAGCCTTCAGCACTGGATGCCATGGTTCTTTCTCATGCGCATATAGATCATTGTGGTTTGCTGCCCAGGCTGGTGGCAGAAGGTTTTTCCGGCCCTGTGTTTTGTACCCCTCCCACAATGGACCTGGCCCGGATCCTGCTTATGGATTCTGCTAAGATCAGCACGCAGGATGCGGAATATGCCAACCGCCACATCAAGGCAAAAGAGGATGAGGAAATGCCTTTGTACACGGAAGAGGATGTGGTAAAAACATTGGGGCAGTTTAAGTTGCTTGACTATCAGCAGGAACTGGAGATTCTGCAGGGAGTTTTTCTGTCTTTTACCGATGCCGGACATATTATTGGAAGCGCGGCTGTGCACTTGCGTATATCAGAAGGTGACGGGGAAAAGCGGCTCACTTTCAGCGGGGATGTAGGGCGTTACGGCGATCTGATCCTCAAAAGTCCGCAACGTTATGAACAGGCTGATTACATCATCATGGAATCTACTTACGGGGATTCCCTGCATAAAGACCTGGCGCCTATTGAAGATACTCTATATGAACTTATCCACCGGACCTGCCAGTTGAAGAAAGGAAAGCTGATCATACCCGCTTTCAGCGTGGGCAGAACGCAGGAACTGTTGTTTGCTTTGAACGCGCTCGAATTGAAGAACCGACTGCCTGATGTGCCTTACTATGTAGACAGTCCGCTGTCCTTGCAGGCCACCGAGGTGCTTAAAAATCACCCTGAGGCTTATAACAATGGCGTGAAGGAGATTATGAAAGTGGATCATGACGTATTTAGCTTTAAGGGACTGAGGTTTATTGAAAGTGTCCAGGAATCTAAAGCGCTGAATACCGACAACAGGCCTTGTGTGATCATTGCTTCTTCCGGGATGGCAGAGGGTGGAAGGATCAGGCACCACATCCGCAACAATATCGGCAATCAGAAGAATACCATATTGATGGTCGGTTATGCCGACCCCGGATCGCTGGCCGGAAGACTCATGCGCGGACAGCGGAGTGTATGGATGTTTGGAGAGGAATATGAGGTGATCGCAGAGGTTGCTGCCATTCAGTCCATGAGTGCACATGGAGATTATGAGGACCTGTTGCAGTTTCTGGACTGCCAGCAGCCTGATGAAGTGAAGCAGTTGTTCCTGGTGCATGGGGAATATGAGGTGCAACAGCACTTTGCACACCGGCTCCGGGAGAAAGGTTTTAAAAATATAGCCATTCCTCAGTTCAGGCAGGTGTATGAGCTGTAGATGTTCTGCAGAATCTTTCAGTTTTGATTAAGTTTGCGCCATGGATGTTTTTGGTGAAGCTTTGAGGGACCAGTTCCGGAACCCGCCTTCGGATATTTTATGGGTACACAATTCTTATGATGAACCGGAAGAAATGCCGGTGGATATTTATTTCAGGGATGAGAAGGATATGCCTGCACTGGAACTGAAGGCTTTGGAACTGTGCAGGGGGAAAGTGCTGGATGTTGGTGCGGGCGTTGGCAGCCATGCGCTGATTTTGCAAAAAAGGGGCTTTGATGTGACAGGAATGGATATTTCTGAAACTGCAGTGCAGATCATGCTGCAACGTGGTCTGAAAAAGGCTTTTCAGGGTGATATCCTGAAACTGGAAGGCCCGCGTTACGATACCTTGCTTTTTATGATGAACGGCATTGGGCTGACCGGTTCTTTGCAAGGCCTGCGGGCTTTTTTAAAGCGTGCAAAGAACTTGCTGAATCCGGGGGGGCAACTGGTATTTGACAGTTCTGATCTCCTGTATCTTTATGAAACCGTTGCCTTTCCGCTTAATGGGTATTATGGGGAGATCAGCTTCAGGTATGAGTACAAAAGTGTCAAGGGCAACTGGTTCAAATGGGTGTATGTGGATCAGAAGACCTTAAAGGAACTGGCCGGCGAACTTGGCTGGGACGTACAGATCGTTTTTGAAGACGGGCACGACCAGTACCTGGCTAGGCTTTTTCCTCCCAGATGACCGCGATATTGATGATGGTCTCCACCGCTTTTTCCATATCCTGCACCGAGACCCATTCCTGCTTGCCGTGAAAGGCATGCTCTCCGGCAAAGATGTTGGGGCAGGGCAGTCCCATGAAGGACAGGCGTGAACCATCTGTACCTCCTCTTATGCTTTGTCTTTTTGGTGTAATGCCTGCGCGCCTGATGGCTTCTATCCCGTTTTCTATTACCTGAGGATATTGATCCAGCACTTTTTTCATGTTGCGGTATTGTTCACTGATCTTCAGTGTATAGGTGGAATTGGGATAATCTTCCAGGATGTTCTGTACTGTGGCATCGAGAAATTCTCCGTTGGCCGCCAGTTCTTCATCATGGAACGCGCGGATGATGAACCGTGCCTCTGCTTCTTCTACACTGCCGCTGATGCTGACCGGATGGATGAATCCTTCCTTGAGCTCAGTGGACTCCGGTGAAAGGCAATCCACGGGAAGGGCACTGATGACATCGGAAAGGATCTTGATGGCGCTTTCCATTTTACCTTTGGCAAAGCCGGGGTGTGCGCTGACGCCATGTATGGTCAGGACCGCTCCGTCGGCAGAGAATGTTTCATCTTCTATGGAGCCGAGGGTCTCACCGTCTATGGTGTAACCAAAATCGGCAGCCAGTTTTTCCAGATCAACGTTGTCCACTCCCCTTCCTATTTCTTCATCAGGAGTAAAGAGCAAACGGATCTGTCCGTGCCTGACCTCCGGATGTTGTACGAGGAAGGCCGCCGCTTCCATAATTTCTGCTACCCCCGCCTTATTGTCTGCACCGAGCAGGGTAGTGCCGCTGGCGGTGATAATATCATTGCCAGTCTGCGTGCTAAGATCGGGGTGTGCTGAGCGCTTCAATATGACAGAAGGGTCGTCTGGCAGAACCAGGTCCTGGCCCTGATAGTGGTAATGGATGACTGGTTTTACATCTTTGCCGCTGCAATCGGGCGAGGTGTCCATGTGCGCGCAGAAGCAGATCACCGGGACATTTTTCTTTTCGCTGCTGGAGGGTATCGTAGCATATACATAGCCGTATTCGTCCAGATGTGCGTCGCTGATGCCCAGCTCCTGTAATTCCTGTACCAGTATCTTGCCCAGGTCTTTTTGTTTAGACGTGGAGGGACTCGTTTCTGAAAGGGGATCTGACTGGGTATCTATTTGTACATACTTTATGAACCGTCCCTGGAGCGTTTTGGTTTTATTTTGATATTTTAGCATACGCTTTTTAAAAAAGCAAAGTTATAGATAAGATTACGATTTTAACACTTCAGTAAGAGAAGATCCTTTGAAAGCAGTCCTATTGTCCTTTTTTGTGATTCTACTTTATTCAGAAGCCCTGGCCCAGACCAATTATCATAAACTGGGTATTGGCGGAGGGGGCGGGTTCACCCAGTCTTTCACGGATGTCAGCAGCCATGACTTTGCACCCGCCATCTATGGTACGCTTGATTATTTCCTGACACCTTTTTTAAGTCTGGGCGGTGAGCTCCAGATGGGAAAAGTGAAGGCAAATGCTGCTCCTGATGATGCCGGCAAAAGGATGTTCACTAATTCTTATAAGGCGGCATCTGTCAACGGAAAAGTTGCTCTTGGAGCACTCCTGGATGATCAGCAGGGTGCATTTCTGAATGCCATCAGGTGGATGTATATCGGCGCTGGCGGTGGGGTGATCCACCATAACATGGTAAAGATCCGGCGGGTAGATCCCCGTACCGCAGACAAATTTCCGGGAAAGGACCACTCCAACGAGCTGATGATCCCCCTGAACGCTGGTTTCAGCTATTATTTTTCGGACGCCTATGGCAAGCCGAAGTTTGGCATCAATGTCAATTTTCAGAAGTGCATTACACTGGGCGAAGGGCTGGACGGCTATGATGATTCTGCCATAAATTTTGAAAGCGGAAGTCCCGACAACTACAATTTTTTCAGCATTGGCCTCAGATACCAGTTCGGGCCCGTGAGTGTATCTAGAAAATCTTTATAAAAATGAGCGCAAATTACTTTTCCAGGTCTGTGAGTTGCCTCTCAATAGTACTATTATTCAGCATTATGGATGTATCTGCACAATTGACACCTTACGAAAAAAGCGGAAAGAAAGAAACCGCTACTTATGATCAGGCCATTGAGTATTATCGACAGCTGGATGCTGACTACGAACAGGCCAGCCTGATCACTTATGGCCTGACCGATTTTAACAAACCGCTGCACCTGCTTGTTCTGGCTAAAGACGGGGTGTTTGACCCTGTTGCCATACGCAAAAGCGGCAAGCCGGTCCTCCTGATCAATAATGGTATCCACCCTGGTGAGCCTGAAGGTATTGATGCGAGCATGATGCTGGCCAGGGATCTGTTAAAAAATGGCCTGCTGCCTTCAAATATCGTGATCTGCATAATACCTGTGTATAATATTGATGGCAGTTTTAACCGCAACGGGACTTCACGCGCCAACCAGAACGGGCCGGTAGCTTATGGTTTCAGGGGAAACAGCCGGAATTATGACCTGAACCGGGATTTTATTAAAACGGATTCAAAGAATTCAAAAGCTTTTCAGGAGATCTTCAATCTATGGCAGCCGGAGGTATTTGTGGATACGCATACCAGCAACGGTGCCGACTATCAGTATGTCATGACGCTGATCCCTGCTCAAAAGGACAAGCTGAATCCTTTGCTTTCTGCTTACATGACCGGGACCATGATCCCTGACCTGTATGCCGGAATGAAAAAAAGTGGCTATGAAATGATCCCCTATGTCAATTCTGTGGAGGAAACTCCTGATGCGGGAATCACCGGATTCCTGGAATCGCCGCGCTTTTCAACCGGGTACACGACCTTGCACAATGCCATCGGTTTTATGCCGGAAACTCACATGCTGAAGGCTTATGACCAGCGTGTGGATGCAACATATCAGCTCCTGAAGCTTTATATCGAAATTGTCGTCCGTGACGCTAAGCGTATTGCGGAGAACAAGCGAAAGGCAGACCGGGAAACAGCGCTGCAAAAGCAATTTACGGTGGAATGGAAACTAAATGAACAACGGTATGATGAGCTGGAATTTAAGGGTTTTGAAGCCAAATACAAGCCCAGCGGGGTGAGCGGTTTGGACCGCCTGTATTATGACCGCAATGCGCCATATACCAAAATGATCAGGCAGTGGAACAATTATGAACCTTCGGTGGTCATTGATAAACCGATTGCTTATATCATTCCGCAGGCCTGGGAAAAGGTTATTGACTTGCTTCAACTTAACCGGGTAGTAATGAAGCGTCTGGAAAAGGATACAAAGATCGGGGTCGAATGTTATTATATTGAAGATTTCAAGACGGTGTCCCGTCCTTTTGAGGGGCATTACCTGCATTCGGGGACAAAGCTGCGCAAGGTCAGTCGTTTGCTTCAGTTCTATGCAGGAGATTACGTGGTCTATACCGATCAACCGGTGAACAGGTATATCCTGGAAACTCTGGAGCCACAGGCTACTGATTCTTTTTTCAACTGGAATTTCTTCGATTCAATGCTAGGTATGAAAGAGCATTTTTCGGCTTATATCTTTGAAGATACTGCAGCCGGACTGCTGGAGCAGCATACTGAGCTGAAAGCCTTGCTGGAACAGGAAAAGGCCAGGAATCCGGACCTGGCCAAAAATGCGGAGGCGCAGCTTGACTTTGTGTATAAAAATTCGGATTATTACGAGAAAACGCACAATCTGTATCCCGTCGCCAGATTGATCAACGATACTGCGCTAACACTTAAATAGCATGAACTACCTCAACGAGACGCCTGTTGCGTCAATTATATTTCTTTTTACGGTCATTACGAGTATTTATGCTTTTAACGACCACAGCATTTACGGCAAATTCATGCTGCATCCTTATAGCATCTCGCGCAGAAGAAATGTGTTTACACTCATCACCAGCGGACTGATCCATGCAGACTGGATGCACCTGATCTTCAACATGGTCACCTTTTTCTCCTTCGGGTTTGCCCTGGAGCGGATGATCGGTTCTCTGAACTTCGGGCTGCTTTATTTCATCAGCCTGATCGCCAGCGATATTCCTTCCGTGATCAAGCATAAGGATGACATGTGGTACCATAGTCTCGGTGCCTCAGGGGCAATCAGTGCGGTGCTGTTCAGTTACATTCTTTTTGTGCCTTTTTCAAGCATGATGATCTTTCCGATCCCGATCCCCATCTGGGCAATTGTCTTCGGACCGTTGTATCTGGTCTACTGTGTCTATGCTTCCAGGCAGTCGAGGGACAATATCAACCATGACGCCCATTTCTTTGGTGCGCTGGCAGGCATGATCCTGACGGTATTGCTGGTCCCCGGAGTGATCCCTAATTTCATCCAGCAGCTCATGATGAAGATCGGCTAGGCCGTGGCGGGCAGGCAGGGTGGCTCAAAGTAGCTCATCGGACGGGTTGGATCTTTGATGATCTCAAAGAGCGTATGCCCCCAGGGCTTCCAGAATTCCTGCAATACCTGCGCATAGGTCTTGTGCTGCCAGTAATCAAATATGGGTTTGTTGAGGGTTCCTCTTAGTGGCATGGCTTCTATATATATTGCTCCGCCAACCGGCATGATGGTGTATTCGGGCAGCCGGTTGAACAGGTAGGCAGAGTAATAGAACCTGGCACAAAGTTCTTCAAACTGCTGTGCAGTTAAAGGTTGTTCCCTGATCTGGTCCAGCAGTTCCTGATGGTATTTTTTATTGGTTCCATTGTCCTGCAGGCAGGCAATGATCCCGAAGTCTTTTAGTTTCAGGGAAAAGGTCAGTGTATTGATCTCGTCCCGGAAGCTGAATGGCACATCCTGTGCCTGCAAAGGCACCACCTGGATTGACCAGGGGCTGAAATCTTCAAATACAACCTCGGTATAGATCTGCTGGATCATGGTATGCAGGTTGCCAAATTTGTGCATGAGCCCCTGCGACATATTCACGCCATCGGCACTGAGCTGCTGCTGCCTGACTGCTGCGTTCATCTCCACATAGATCAGCCCGTACATGAACTTGCCGATCCAGTTGAAAAGATCTGCCTGTTCCAGTCTGGACACTCCTGCGTAACCTTCCCGGAATGCGGCTTCTATCCTGCTTTCCAGGGGCTGAAGGAATAATCTTCTGAGCTCATCGTTGGCAGGTATAGTGAGGCTGTTGTAGCTGCGGATGCTTTCATCAAGCAATTTGATCTGTTCTTCGCCTGTATAATTGGCTATTTTAAGCAGCCACTCCGGTAAAATGGTGATCTGTTCTACCGGACCGCCAAATGTATCGCCGCTAAGGAAACACTGCTGGTATTTAAAGTCGAAATTCCTGAAGGGCTGGTATATGCTGCTGATCATTATTTTTTCAGGTCCTTGCGCACCTCTTTCATCAGTTGTATCTTGAGGTAGATAAATAATGCGGCGGCCACGACAAACAATGCAATATATGGGTATTTTGCATTGTTGTAGCTCCATATCGCGGCAACGCCGGAAATGATGATGCCCAGGTTATAAAATACGTTTAAAGCGATTTTCTTTACCATCTGCCTAATATACCGGCATGTCCGGATCAAATGCTTCCTGCCAGGCCAGGATGCCGCCCTGCAGGTTGTACAGGTTGGTAAGCCCCAGCTGATCTTCCAGTTGCTTTACTGCCGCAGCACTTCTCTTGCCGCTTCTGCATTGCATAATGACGGGTTTATCGGTAGCGATGCGGTCTGCTTCGATCAGTATTCCACCTAACGGGATGTTCTCCCCATTCAGATTGGATACTTCATATTCAAAGGGTTCTCTGACATCGATCAGCTGAAAGTCTTCGTTGTTGTCTATTTTTTCTTTGAGCTCTTCTACGGTTATTTCCTTGATCATGATCGTTCTTTTTTTACAAAGATACAAAAGCTTGTTAAAAGAGGGCGGGTACCGGATGCCTGGATCAACAAATATGACAGGACAGACAGATAACTGTAACAACCGGCCTTTCCGGGCGTTTAATAATAAGTCTTTTTATCTTTGCTGATTATGAACAGGATTTCCCGTTTTTTCTGGTTTTGTTCGGGCGCCCACAACGCTACACTGGAAAAATATGCTACGGAACACAACAAATATGTTGGTATTGGTGCCACGATCTTTTTTACCGGCTTGTTCGCTGCCTTGTCTGGCGGGTACGCAATGTATTTTGTATTTTCGGGTTCTCCTGGTGCAGTGGCATTTGCATTTTTGTTCGGGCTGCTCTGGGGGCTCGCTATTTTCAATATGGACCGCTATATCGTGTCCAGCATCAATAAGAGTGCTTCTACCGGCAAACAGGTATTGCAGGCGACTCCCCGTATCCTGCTTGCCATCCTGATCGGGATCGTGATCTCCAGGCCGCTTGAGCTAAAGATCTTTGACAAGGAGATCAAAGAGCGTCTAAAAGTGACCTATCTGAATGGCCAGCGGTCTAAAATAGATACCTTGAATGTGGCTTTTGGCAATAAATATAAGATCGAAATGGGCAAGCTGAATGAGGCCAAGGCGCAAAGGGATTCCCTACAGGCGGCCATCAAATCTGACCGCCAGAAGCTGAACTATGAGATATTTGGCAATAAGACCACCGAAACTTCCGGCATTATGGGATATGGTCCTTATGCTAAGCGAAAAGAAGCGGAACTGCAGCGCAGGGAACAGGATCTCGATACCCTTTCTGCCGGTGTGCGCAAACTGGAGGATTTTATCGATGGACGTAAGCAATTTGACGGCTTGCTTTCTGAAAAATTGTACACAACAAAGGAACTTGATAGTCTTACGGCTATTGCCGGCTTTGCTGACAGGAACTGGGCGCTTGGGCAGCTCGGCACCAGCCCGAACGGTAAAAAAGATTCCAGCACTGCTATGGCGGTCACCTTTATTGGTCTTTTATTTGTTTTCTTTGAATGTTTGCCCGTATTTGTTAAATTGATGAGCAGCCGTGGGCCCTATGACTATGCGGTACAGAATATTGAAATGGCTCAGATCCACGAGTCTGACCGGGATAAAGATTACGAGATCACCGTGGTGGATGAGGTGCATGATACCCGTGTAGAGACGGAGACAACACGCCGAAAGGCTAAACTTAAAAATAAGAATACTGAACTATGAGAAATGCTTTTTACCTTCTGCTACTACTTTTTACCGCCCAGGTTACCAATGCCCAGAACATAGATAAGATCATTACCCACGATTATGTAGACAGGTTGATCAAAACACTGAGCAGTGATGAAATGGAAGGACGTGCAACCTTTAGCCCTGGCATAGACAAGGCCGCGAGTTTCATTGAGTCTGAGTTCAAGGCGATCGGCTTGACGCCTTTAAAAGGGGCGCAGGGTTTCAGGCAATCTTTTGACAAAGACGGGAAGCCGTTATTCAATGTGGCGGGTATGATTCCCGGAAAATCCAAACCCAACGAATATGTGATCTTTTCAGGGCATTATGATCATTTGGGGATCATCAAACCGGTTGGGCAGGACAGTATTGCCAATGGGGCAGACGACGATGCTTCAGGTACGACTGCAATGATCGCGCTCGCAAAATATTATAAGGCCCTGGGCAACAATGAACGTACCCTGATCTTTGTCGCCTTTACTGCTGAAGAGATTGGTGGATTTGGCGCTAAATATTTTTCAGCACAGCTGAATCCCGATGAGGTAGTAGCAATGTTTAACATCGAAATGATCGGGAAGGAAAGCAAGTTTGGCAAGAATGCTGCTTTTATCACCGGTTATGAACGCTCAGATTTTGGTAAGATTCTGCAGAAGAACCTGGAAGGGACTGAATTTACTTTCCACCCCGATCCCTATCCTGAACAGCAGTTGTTTTACCGCAGCGACAACGCCACTCTTGCAGCGCTTGGCGTACCTGCCCATACCATCAGTACGGACCAGATCGACTCTGATCAACTATATCATACGGTTAAGGATGAATATGATTCTTTGGATACGGACAATATCCTGTCTACCATTAAGGCTATTGCCAAGAGTGCGATCACGATCGTGAAAGGACAGGATACACCCGCACGTATCCCTAAGCGATAGGTTTCTCCATGATGTAATCGTTCATCTGGTAGCCATTTCCGATATCCAGATCGACGGTTTCCTTGACAACAAATCCGGCTTTATGGTAAAATTCAAGGGCTTTGTTGTTGCGGTTAACATTCAGCTGCAATGTCGTCGCACCCGCTTTCCGGACCTGATCGATCACTTCATTCATCAGCAATTTACCGGTTCCCTGACCATGATATTGGGGTAAGATATATAGCTTATGCAATTTAAAGATGCGTTGTTCGGAATTGACCACTGAAAATCCTGCAAAACCGATGTCCTGCCCATCCTGTGCGGCAATGAGAAATATATGCCCCTCCTCCATCTGGTGCAGTATTTCCGCCGGACTGTACATCTTGTCGAGCATATACCTGATCTGCTCCCTGGAAAGGTAAGTGCCGTAGGCATCCCACCAGGTTCTGTCGGCGAGATCCCGGATACTTTCAATGTCTTGTTCTTTGGCTTTCCTTAAAAAGATCATAATACTTCACGGATAAATAAATAGGAAACATCAAAAATGAAAGTAACAAATCCATCATTCACTACGAGGAAATCTCCGTTTTCCTCCTGTACCAGATTGCTGGTCTCAAAATAGGTCAGTACTTCGATCCTGAACAGGCTTCCCTTTGACTTCCAGATACTGAAACCAGACGGAATGGCATAGGCTTTTTCTTCAGTTGTATATACTACGATATTCAAATGATCAATATGTGCACCCAATGTTCTCAGATAGTTGTTTTCTGTATCAATGATATTTACTGCCTTATAGCCTGTCTTCTCCAGATATTCCAGCACCGCATCCAGCTCCGCTGTTTGCGTATGGATCAATTGGGTGTTCTCCTGCAAGGTTGACGCAGTTCCGCCGCTTATAGCTGCTTCATTGATCACAACTGCATCTACTTTGAGGCCCAGGCTGAGCATCTTTTCATATTCGGCAGCGCCAGTGATCAGCGTTGGACTCCATTCCAGCAACTGACCGAGATATTCTTCATCGAAGTTTCCCAGACGACGAATGAACAATGCGGGTTCTTGTTTTTCCCGGACAATATGGTGTGAGGACATGGAGCTAAGTTAGCGCCTTTCGTAGTACACTCCAAATTCTGCCAGCGATGGCGGTTCACTGAAAGTCTTGAATTTGATCCGCACTTTGCTGCCCCATACCCGGTCAAAACGGTGGATCTTGATTCTGCCAGTCTGATTGCCTTCGGCTAGCGGGTGCCACTGGCTATTGGCAAAGTATTCAAGTGTATAAGCAGAAGTATTTGCCTTTGCTTCAGTAATGACGATGGCGTTAAATGCCGTCTCTCTCTCCAGGTCTACCTCAAACCAGGGCTGTTTGACTGCCGGGTTGGAATACCATGCAGAACGGAAGCTGTCGTCATTGGCAAAGTCCATGAGCGAGGAATCATAGCTCCAGCTGGAATTTGCAGGCTTTTTTTTCGCAAGATTTGATGAAATAATAGGAGCCTCCGTCGCCGGCAATTTGGGAAAGCCGGCAGGTCTGGTGTACAGCTTACCGATCTCTTTCAATTCGGTGATCACATTGTCGTCGATCAGCCCGTCGCGGTTGGGCGCAACGTTCAGGATGAAATTGCAATAAGCTTTGTTGAAAGGCAACAAGTCATCGTTGACCAACTCTTCGGCCTTCTTAACCGGTGTGGTCGGAAAAGAGGTTTTCCAGAACCAGTTTTGGTTGATCGGCAAACAGGAAAGCGCAGGCAACTGGTTGCTTTCTTTGGAAATATGTTGTCCGGCCCCTTGTTCGTAAGATTTAATGTCTGTATAAAAGAGTGCCTCTGCGGGATATTTGGCTGCATTCAGATCCATCAGCAAACAATTTGGCTGTATCGATTTGACCAGGGTATAGATCTCTTCAAACGGCACGTCATCATAAGAGATCCGTGACCATGGGGCATCCCATCCGTCGATAATGAGTGCTGTGATCTCTCCATAATTGGTCAGGAGTTCTGTAAGCTGGTCTTTGATCATTTTTATGTGTTGAGGTGTGATATGACCCGGACGGAGCTGGTGGTGGGTATCCAGTATAGAGAAGTACAACATGACCTTCAGCCCCTGCTTCCGGAAAGAATTTGCAAATTCTTTCACCACATCTTTTTTCAGCGGACTGTTCATGACATTATAAGGGGTAGTTTTTGTATCCCAGATCGCAAAGCCGCTGTGGTGTTTAGTGGTTAAACAACCATAGGTCATATTTGCAGATTTTGCCGCTTTTGCCCATTGGTCCGTATTGAGTTTCTTTGGGTTGAACAGAGACGGAGCAGCATCGGGATCGGCCCAGTCTTCCTCCATATAGGTAGGAATATTGTAGTGGATGAACATGCCGAAACCCAAGTCAGTAAATTGCTGTTGCAGCTCATATAATGATGATGCGCTGACCGGTTTTTCTTGTGCTGAGGCATGAAAACTGCAAAGTGTTGCAGCCGTAAAAATAATCGCTATAAAAATTCTGATCGTTGACATTTGTTAAAGCTAGGATATTTATCCTGTCCGAGCAATGGCTCATCCTTTGATCATAATGGATTATGCTATTGTTCATATTTTAGTTAAGTTTGATCATAACCACAACAAATGCAACCATTTATGAACCGTAATCTGTTTACTGTCATTTTAATTGCCTGTTGCCTTCCGGCAATGGCCCAGCTGAAAATAAGTGCTGACCACCGGTTCCTCCAGACGGCATCGGGCAAACCATTCTTCTGGCTTGGTGATACTGCCTGGGAACTTTTTCACAAGCTAAACCGGGAAGAAGCCGATCTGTATTTAAAAAACCGGGCAGAAAAAGGCTTCACTGTCATACAGACCGTGGTACTGGCAGAGCTGGATGGCTTGAACACGCCAAATCCCTACGGAGAGAAGCCGCTGTTAAATAATGACCCTGCAAAACCCAATGAGGCTTATTTTAAACACGTAGACTATATTGTTAAAAAAGCTGAAAAGCTTGGGCTGATTATTGCCATGCTGCCATCCTGGGGCGACAAGTGGAACAAAGCCTGGGGCCAGGGACCAGAGATCTTTACGCCTCAGAACGCGGCAGTGTTTGGGGAATACATTGGCAGGCGCTATCAAAATAATGCGATCGTCTGGGTGCTGGGCGGAGACCGGGACATTGCCGATCAGACTGACAGAGACATCATTACAGCGATGGCCGCGGGTTTGAAAAAGGGCGATGGAGGAAAACACCTGATGACCTTTCATCCCACAGGAGCACGTACATCTTCCGAATATTTTAATGCAGATCAATGGCTGGATTTCCATATGTCCCAGACCGGTCACAGCAAGGAATCCAAAAACTACCGCTTCAACCTCAAAAACCGGGCGCTCAGCCCTGTGCGTCCGTATCTGGATGGCGAACCCCGCTATGAAGACCATCCCAATGAATTTAACCCGGGCAAATTTGGCTGGATGGATGATTTTGATGCCAGGCAAACCGCTTACTGGAGCATGTTATCGGGGGCCTGCGGACATACTTATGGCAACCACAACATCTGGCAGTTTTTTAATGGCAAAAACCCAGTGTCCTGGGCCAGGACTTATTGGACTGTAGCTCTGGACCAGCCGGGGGCAATGCAGGTTGGCCTGATGAGAGGATTTTTTGAAAAATATAACTGGCAACATCTGGTGCCTGACCAGACGGTCATTGCTAAAGATAACCCTGAAACGGTAGAATATGAAATTGCAGCCGTATCCCGGGATGGTGATTTTCTGATGGCTTACTTACCCTATGGCAGGAAAACAACGCTCCATACCGGTAAGCTGAAGGGCAACAAACTAAAGGCTTCATTGTTTAATCCCAGAGACGGACATTTTGCGGATCTGGGTTCATTTGACAATACAGGTACAAAGGCAATCGCTCCCCCTTCCGAAGGGCGGGGAAGCGATTGGGTGGTTGTTATTGAGCAGCAAAATTGATCCAGTCAATACTGATGAGGTGCTGATTTGGTGCTGTATCTTTTAGTATCACAAAGTAAAGGTCATGACGACCGGGTGCTCCTCCACTGACAGAGGCATCCAGCTCTTTATAGGCATCCCAGTTGCCTGTCTTGTTGTAATCGACTTTACTCACCAGTGGCCCTTTTGGAGAATCCTGGTGAACTTCAATGCGCGCATCTTTGTCGAGCGAAGCATAATAATAAGTCAGCTTGCTGATCCCTTTGAGGTCGATGTCCTTGATCACAAAATAGGATTTGTTGTGTATCGTTCCGAGATACCTGTCGCCCCGGTCTACATTGTGCAGTTCATCAGCATCTTCGGCCTGTACTTTGGCAGGGCGCAGGATCAGGTTTTCTTTTTTGGTAAGCGGAGTGATCGCTCCCCCTTTATCTGTATAAGATGCGGAGAAGATGTACCTGCCCTGATCTTTTGATGCCAGGTGTTTGTCCAATGTAACGGTACCTTGAGCAGGCAAAGCTGTATTTGTTTTCTTTGCACTCAGTGACAGAATGTATTTGACGATCTCTGATGCATCTTCCTTAGAGATCTGCGGATGCGCACTCATGGCATGTTCGCCCCAAACGCCGCCCCCACCTTTAATGATCTTGTCTGCAAGCTTTCCAACTGCCGACTTGTCGGTGGAATAGCGCTGGGATACCCTCATGAATGACGGGCCCACAGATACTGCATTAACCTGGTGACATGCCTTGCAGTCGCTGTTTGCTATGAGTGATTTGCCATAATTATAGCTCGGTGTAATTTCCTGATGCCCGATCAGTGACTGGTTGTTCTGTACCTTTGCAATAAAGTTCAGGTCTACTTTGATCTTTTTGCGGTCAATCACTTTGTCTTCATTGTCCTTTACATCGATCCTATAGTTAAATTTAGTCGCTTTGGGAAAGAAGAACGAGGTATTATTGACTGTATTGATCGCTACCTGGGGCATGGTATTGCCTACTTTGATTACTATGGTATCTAAAGTACTCATGCCGGACTGGTCTGTTACTTTCAGCGTGACAGGATATATGCCGTTCTTTTGGAAGGTATAAGTTGGGTTTTGTTCCCTGGAGCCGACCTTGCCGCCTTCAAACGTCCACTCATAGCTCATCTGATCGTCATCGTCATTGTCATAGCTTTTTGAATTGAATGCGGCTTTATATGGAGCAAGCCCAATGGTGTCCTGGGTAGCGATCCTGGCCACCGGCGCACGATTGCCACCGTTGTAGTCGATACGCACCAGACGGGCGTCCACATTGTCTATACCATAGACCGATCCATATTCCAGCATATAGAATGATCCTTCAGGACCTACTTCTATATCGACCGGACGGCGGAAATCTCCATTGGTTTCCATAAAGGGTTCCATACGCTTGTAGTTCTGGTTTTCGTCCAGGCGAACGGCAAATACCCAGTTGCGCATCCAGTCGTACATGAAAAGGGCCTTATCATAATATTCGGGAAACTTGGTAGGCGATTGCAGGTTAGGGTCATAATGATATACCGGTCCGCCCATCGCACAGCGGCCGCCCTCACCTAACTCCGGAAACTCCGTTGACCGCGCGTAAGGATACCATACCATTGCCTTGGTCGGCGGCGGTAATACTTTTGCACCAGTATTATAGGGAGAATTGTTGGCAGGGCCGTTGATGTCAAACAATTCCCCAGTTTTTTTGGTCGCAAAATCGTATTCCTTATAGACTTTGTTGTCACCCACAAAATATGGCCATCCAAAATTTCCTGCTTTTTTTGCCTGGTTGAATTCATCATAACCGCGCGGGCCCTGCACCCCGTCATTACCGGAATCCGGCCCGACTTCGCCCCAATATACAATACCTGTTTCTTTGTCTACTGACATCCGGTAAGGATTACGGCAGCCCATTACATAGATCTCGGGTCGTGTCAGAGGCGTTCCTTTGGGGAAAAGGTTTCCCTCTGGAATGGTATAAGAACCGTCAGGCTCGGGATGTATCCTTAAGATCTTTCCGCGGAGATCATTGGTATTGCCCGCAGAACGTTCTGCACTAAAGGTCAGCCGGTCCGGCCTTCTGTCTATCGGGGCGAATCCATCAGATTCGAAAGGAACGGTATTGTCCCCGGTCGAGATATACATATTTTTGTTCTTGTCCCATGAGATCGAGCCGCCGGTATGTGCACTTACTTCCAGATCGATCGGTATTTCAATGATCACTTTTTCCGATTTCAGGTCCAGTACATTTTCCTTACTGATCGGAATTCTGGAAATATGCTGCTTGACTTTGTCCCCGTCTGCTGCGGTGTTGAAGAAGTAAAGATAGTTGTTGCTCGCAAAATCTGGATCAATGCTCATTCCCAGCAAGCCGTTCAGGTACTTATCTACAGCTTTTACCGGAAATTTATAGACCAGGGTGGTCTTTTTATCTTCCGGAGTATAGACATAAAGGTTTCCTGCACGTTCAATAAAGAATACGCGCCCATCTGGAGCTACTGAAAGCTCCATAGGCTCATTAAGATCATTTGAAAGTATAGTTTTCGTGAAACGGTTATCTTCTGGTCTTTTGACTGAATAGGCTTTGGAATAGTCCAGCGTCATATCGTCTTTAGACACAGCGTACAGAATTCCTCCAAGCAGGTGCTTTAAGAACAACGGTTCACTAAAGCTCTCATCTGTATGCCCGCCTCCGGTATAGAAGGCCCGCCCCCCATCAAATTCATGATACCAGGCAATTGGATGGTTATCACCGTTCTCTCCTCCTTCATAAGTGTTCTCGTCCAGCCGGGCCAGCACTTTCAATCCCGGCTGGATACTTTTGTAATTGTACCATTCATCGGTACGCTCCCATCTCTTGGGAAGTCCCTGTGTGGAGCTATGCGTGGTATCATCAACATCAATGGTTGCCTTGCGTACATTTGGATTGCCCGGATGGCTTTTGAAATATGCCCCTACCAGCTTGTTGTACCACGGCCAGTCATATTCGGTATCTGCCGCTGCGTGGATACCTGCATAACCTCCCCCAGCCTGGATATATCGTTCAAACTGTACCTGCTGGTCAGCGTTAAGGACATTCATCGTGGTGCTGAGGAAGACAACCGCATTGTAATGCTTCAGGCTGTCTTCAACAAAATAGTTCGCATTCTTGGTGGTATCTACAATAAAATTATTCTCTCTTCCTAATTTCTGGATGGCTGCAATTCCCGCCGGTATGGAAGAATGATAAAAACCTTTGGTTTTTGAAAAAACCAGGATCCGTATGGGCGGGGGCGGGCTAACAACGACAGAGACATCATTGTTGTTCACTTTGGGAGTCATGGTCTTACAGGCGTAAAAAACCACTGAGGCGCAAATTGCAGAAAATATAGCCAGGTATATTTTTGGTTGTTTGGCTTGAAACATAGCAAGTTAATTGGTTAATGTGTGTAACGGGTAAACTTAACAATTTTTATTCATAGATCCGGAATATGACCGGAGCCCGTTTCGGTCAAAGATTACCTATTATAAACTATTGTTGTTTAGACTAATTTTAAATAGTAGTTTTGCGAAATCCAAATAACCATAAAATGATAAAAAATTTTACTTATTGCTTTATTATGTTTTTGCTCAGCAGCGGGCTGACCTATGCACAATCTACAGGAAGTGTCAGTGGCGCTGTAAGTACTTCTGATGGAAACCCGGCAGAACTGGTGAGCATTCTTCTCAAAGGAACAGGCAAAACATCGTTTACAGATAAAAACGGAAATTACCAGATCAGGAACATTAAACCTGGCAGCTATACTTTAATTGCTTCTTCCGTTGGTTTGCAGAAACAAGAACAGACCATAGAGATCAAAGCCGGAGAGACCGCTACCGCAACTTTTACACTGAAAGAAAATCTTGCGGAACTTCAGGAGGTGATCATTTCTTCCAGAAACCCCAATAAGGTAAATACAGAAGTAGCAAAAATGCCGTTGAAGAACCTGGAAAATCCTCAAGTATACAATTCGGTATCTAAAGAAATCCTGAAACAGCAGGTCGTTACTTCTTATGATGATGCCTTCAGAAATGTTCCGGGCATTACAAGGACCTGGGAATCTACAGGGCGTGCCGGAGATGGTGGTTCTTATTTCGCCTTGCGCGGTTTTGATGCCCAGCCAAGCCTGACCAATGGTTTGCCCGGCCTGACCAGCGGAAATCTTGATCCGGCAAGTGTAGAAGAGATACAGGTGATCAAAGGCCCTTCAGGTACATTGTTTGGTGCCAGTTTCTATGGCTACGGAGGGATCATCAACACGATCACTAAAAAGCCATATCACGATTTCGGTGGAGAGGTGGCTTACAATCTGGGCAGTTATGGATTGAACAGGGTTACACTTGACCTGAATACACCATTAAGCAAGAGTAAAAAGATTGCAATGCGGATCAATACGGCCTATCATACAGAGAATACATTCCAGGATGCAGGTTTCAAAAAATCATTCTATATCGCCCCTACATTTGTCTATGAAGTAAATGACCGGCTTTCCTTTCATTTGCTGACGGAAATACTGGAAGAAAAAAGGGCTGCAGCCCCGGTATTTTTCAATTCGGACCGGATGAGCCCGCTTGATTTCCACAATATTGCTGAGCTAAACCTTAACAACAAGCTCTCTTTCACTAGTGATGACCTGACCATCAAAAATCCGAGGTACAATCTGCAGGCGCAGGGATTATATAAAATCTCAGATCAATGGAATTCGCAAACAGTGGTTTCAGGCGGACGCGTTAAATCAGATGGTATTTATAGCTATATCTGGGACGATTTTGCCGGTGATAATTTCTTTGACCAATACTTCCACATTGAAAATCAGACCACCACGACCATTGACATTCAGCAGAATTTTAACGGAGATTTCAAGATCGGCGGCCTTAGAAACCGCTTACTTATCGGGCTGGATTTCTTCCACCGCAATGTGAAAGAAAACAGCTCGGGATGGGCATCAGGCAGGCAGGTAACTCCACAGGGGGAAATCGCTGGATATGAAATCAAAGACGAAGAGACCGGAGAAACCATCTCTGTTATTCCTCCTGTTGAACTGACAAGATCCGCCATTGACAATTTACTGGCAGGTCAGGAGGGATATATGGCAAATATCTCCAATAGCGCCTACAGTGCGTATGCCTCTGACGTGTTGAACATCACACCCAATTTTATGGCGATGCTTAGCCTGCGCGCTGACTATTTTGACTCTAAAGGAGAAAAAGATGATCCGGACGACGATTTCAATCAATTTGCTTTATCTCCCAAGCTTGGGCTTCTTTACCAGATCATTCCGGACCAGGTGTCTGTTTTTGCCAATTACATGAACGCTTTTATTAACGTGGAACCAAGTGTGGAACTAGATGAAAATAATGTGGCAATAGGTGTAAAATCATTTAAACCTGAACATGCCAACCAATGGGAGTTTGGAGCCAAAACAAATTTGTTCTCCAATAAACTGGCCGCGACAATTTCTTATTATGACATCCGCGTTTCGGACCGTGTGATCTATCCAATGACAGGTTCACCGATACAAGGTGGAAAAGTAGGCAGCAAGGGCTTTGAAATTGACCTGAACGCTAACCCATTGCCCGGACTTAACCTGATCGCAGGTTATAGTTATAACAGCATCAAGGTCATTAATGGTAACCCCTTCGATCCTGTAGATTTTTATAATGAAAATGGCAGCAGCCCAGGTGGTCAGGGTCCGCAAAACCTGGCCAACTTCTGGGCTACTTATAAGTTTGAATACGGCCGTCTGAAAAACTTCGGAATTGGCGCCGGCGGAAATTATGCCAGCAGTTACAAGGTGATTGACAACAGCGTGACCGGTGTATTTTTGCTTCCTTCCTATGCCTTGCTGAATGGCAGCTTATTTTATAACGGAGCCAAATTCCGGGTCAACTTTAATGTAAACAACATCACAGACAAGCAGTACTATACGGGTTACTGGTCAGTGAACCCACAAAGGCAAAGAAATTTTGCGGCCAGCGTTGCTTATAAATTTTAGAGAAGATTTATAATCTTTTTACAGGCGTGGTCTTTCAGGGTTAAGAGATAGATGACCAGAATATTTAATATCTTCGAAGACCAACCTTATACGAAGAGATGTCAAAGTCAATTTTCCTCCTGTCTGCCAGCCTGTTGCCTGTTTGTTTAATACTCAAACCTCTGCCAAGTCATGCGCAGCATAGTAACCGTTGGGCCTTTGCCGGAGAACAGGCCATTGAATGGAAAGTATACGGGAATGCTCCGCACAGTGATCATATTGAAATGAGCGGGTTACAGGTCTCCGCCATTGTGCACTATGGCGTTTCCAAAAAAGGCCTGCTTGAACTGGACAAAAAAGTCATATTTCCAATGCTGCGCACCATTCCCAATAATACCCATGCCAGTCTTGCCATTGATTTTAAACAGGAGCAGGCGATCCGGATCAAGGCCAACGGAAATGAACTTCAGGAACAGCCACTTTCATTTAAACTAAAAGGTTCACTCACGATCAGGAGTATGACCTCTTCCGGAATTGAAATCACCAGAACTTTGTTTCCCTCGCGGGATAAGCCTGCCTTGATTGAACTCATACAGCTCCGGAACAATAGCCGCGAGCGGTATAATATTGAAATAATAAATCCGGCAGCAATTACGAAAACGGATCCTGCAAAGGGTGTTTACGGCCAATATATTATCGAAGCACAGATAAAGGGTGCGGCAACATTTGCCATTGATCCGGGCCAAAGCTATTCTCTGGAGATTGCATATTCGGGAAGAAAATCAACCGATGAGCCCTATGCTTATTCCGGGGAGTATGAATTGCGTAAAAGAACTGATTTTGTAAATGGTCTCTTTAGGGAACTCGTACTCGAGACACCTAATGATACACTCGACCGGGCTTTTGCTTTTGCCAAGATCCGTGCGGCGGAAAGTATCTACGACACCAAAGGCGGATTGATGCACGGGCCCGGAGGTGGCGCCTATTACGCAGCGATCTGGGCAAATGACCAGGCGGAATACGCCAATCCTTTCTTCCCCTTTTTGGGAGATATTAATGGCAATGAATCCGCGATCAATAGCTTCCGTCATTTCGCACGCTTTATCAACCCGGATTTTAAGCCAATCCCCAGCTCCATCGTTGCGGAAGGGGCTGATATCTGGAATGGTGCAGGTGACCGCGGAGATATGGCAATGATCGCTTACGGCGCATCACGCTTTGCCCTGGCGTATGGCAAACAACAAACAGCACTGGAACTCTGGCCGCTGATCACCTGGTGTTTCGAATACCTGGAAAAGCAAAAAACTACCGCAGGCGTATTTAAATCTGATAATGATGAGCTGGAAGGACGTTTTCCGGCCGGCAAAATTAACCTTTCAACAAATGCACTGGCTTACGGTGCATACATCAGCGCGGCCAATCTCGCGGAGGAGCTGAACGAAAAAGATAGGGCCGCGAAGTACCGTTTGAATGCCTCAAAGCTAAGAACAGCTATCGAAAAATATTTCGGGGCAAATGTAGAAGGTTTTGACACTTACCGCTATTACGCAGAGAACACCAAACTTCGTGCATGGATCTGTATCCCCCTGGTCATGGGGATCACAGAACGCAAAGCGGCCACGATCAAGGCTCTGTTCTCTGATCGCCTCTGGACTTCCAATGGAATCCTGACAGAATCGGGCAGTAAAACGTTCTGGGACAGGTCTACGCTCTATGCCTTCAGAGGCCTGCTGGCGGGCGGAGCCACGGACAGGTGTATGCCTTATCTAAACTATTATTCTTCAACAAGGTTACTGGGTGAACATGTACCTTACCCCGTGGAGGCCTGGCCCGAAGGCGACCAGCGCCATCTTTCTGCTGAAAGTGCTTTATATTGCAGGGTGATCACAGAAGGTCTTTTCAACATCAATCCAACAGGCTTTAAAAGTTTCACAATAGCTCCGCGGTTACCTGAGGGATGGAATACCATGAGCTTGAAAAACATCAAGGCTTTCTCACAATCTTTTGACATCAGGGTAAGCAGATCGGGTCCCCAGGAAATTATCTCCGTAACACTGGCCAATGGCAAAGTCATTAAAAAGACCTGGAACGGTAAGACCGCGATTCCCTTTGATCTCCCCTAATAACCGCAGACATCCCGGAGTGGCCCGGAGTTCATGCCCATACCCTCTGTAAACAGGCACAATTCATTTTTATTGGAAAACGGTCTTTCCTGAAGCCCTGCCAACCATTCCGATTTTGCCCGGTCAACCTGACCTGCACCCTGCCCTTGACCATGTTCCTGCCCTCCTTATTTTTCCAGGTGACAATTGCATTTTCTGTAAAATCGGATTCCACATAAGTCCCCGCTTCGAACGCATTGGCCCATTGCCTGACGTATTCATCGCGGGTCAGCGTATTCCATACCTTATCGTCTGACGCACTGATCTCTATAGATTTTTTGATGTTATTTTCCATGTGCCGGTGTTTGAATTTATCATACAACGCTTATGGCCCGTAATAAGTTTTAATACAGTCCCTGCAAGTTTTGGTAGCCCCTGCAAGTTTTAGGCAGCACTCTGCGAACCTTAGTCAAATGCCCCGTGGAATGCATGCAAAACACCTGCTGAACAATTGCCGTATTACTTCTAATCTTATACCTCCAATATACTTCCAACAATAGTCCAACTATCCTCCAACTTTTTACATAAAAAGTTGGATTTTTTATTTATATTTATCTTAAAATAATTGAATTATATAAATAAGAGCTAAGTAAGCAGTAATCTGGATCTAGCCCGGCAACTGGCAGGACGGTTGTAAAAGAAGAAAAATTATGGCGACACTAAATGGTAAATTTTACAGGGGTGCGGTGGGCAATACCGTTTTGAAGAAGTACCGTGGAAAGCAAATGCTGGCGATCAAGCCCCACATCTCCAAGGACAAGATGTCGGCAGGCTCAAAAAAGGCGGCAAAGACTTTTGGAAAAGCCAGCACACTGGCCGGCTACATCAGGAGAAGCCTTCTCGACAATGTCATTACCCACAATTATGACGGCACCATGATCTACAGGTTCAACACCGAGATCCTGCATGCGCTGAATACATCCAAAAATCCTCAGGACCAGAGCTATGAATTTGCGGCAGACGCATTTGACCATCTTTCGGGCTTTGAGTTCAATGTCAATTCACCGATGCGGTACCAGTTCTTCGTCAAGCCGGAGATCACGCTTACAGAAACTTTGCTGCAGGTTGCCCTGCCGGAATTTACGGTTCCTGAACAGGTAAAATTTTCCAAAAACATCGAGCACTGCAAGTTATTTATAATGACTACAATGGTCGACCTCCAGCAGGACCGCGTCAGGACTTGCGAGCCCCAGTTGCTGGAGATTGACTATAGCTATCCTTCAAAAACGAACCCTGCCCATACGTTTGAATTTGAAGTATTGCCCGGCAAGTTGTGCATTGTGGCTTTTTCCCTTCAGTATTATGAAGATACTTTTGCCGGTCCTTTTTATGTCAACTCAAAAGAATTCAATCCGGCAGCGGTATTGTATGCACGGATCGCTCCGGGGGAAGCACGGTCCAGTTCCTGAAAAGAGATCATAAAGTCAGCTTATCCAATATATTTAATTGATTGTCAATTATTTGAGAATAATAAATATTATTTGGACATAGGGTTTTGTTCGCTTAATCTGTATAAGTTTGCCGACAGCTGACTTATTCTGTTTTATGCCCCAACCCACTCGTTTCATCGATCCGCTCAATGATGTCGCCTTCAAGAAAATATTTGGCAGCGAGCCAAATAAAGATCTCCTCATTAATTTTCTCAATGAGGTATTCAGGGGAAGAAAACATATCGCTGACCTGGTCTATAATAAAAATGAACACCATGGCAACGGCAGAGATGACGGCTCGGTTTCCTTTGACCTGCTCTGCACCGGCATTTACGGTGAGCAGTTCATCATCGAGGTCCAGCGGGAGAAACACCGGAATTTTATACAGAGAAGCCTGGTGTATACTTCCAGGCTCATCAGCGAACAGGTACCCAAAGGCAAAGTGAAACAATGGAATTATGACCTGAAGGAGGTTTACCTGGTTGCCATCCTGGAAAAGTTCAGCATTCCAGGGATCAATGACGGGTTTTTGCATGACATTTGCCTGTGTAACAGGGAGACCGGTGAAATATTTTATGATCAGCTGGGATATACTTACATTCAATTGCTTAATTTTGTAAAGCAGGAGGATGAACTGGAAAATGATCTTGACAAATGGCTGTATGTGCTCAAGCACATCAGCAAAATGGACAGGATCCCGGTTTACCTCAGAAAACCGATATTCGAAAAGTTGTTTAATATTGCTGAATACAGCAACCTGACAAAGGAGGAGAAAATGTCTTACGATTTAAGTTTAATGCGTCAATGGGACCAGTACTCTGCACTGGAGACTGCCAGGGAAGAGGGGTTGGAGAAGGGGTTGGAGAAAGGCAGGAAAGAAGGTTTGGAGAAGATTCGCCAAACTGCTGCTAATTTTAAGAAACTAGGAGTTTCAGCGGAAGACATCGCCAAAGCCACAGGCCTCACTATAAAGGAGATCAATAAACTTTAACTTCCGAACTGTTAGGGTAAAGCCTATACAAATCCAAAATACCCCCAAACTCTTGCATCCGCAAAGCACAGCATTGTACAGCATAAAGCAATCAGAATAGTCTCACTGTATGCCGATAAATTAAAGTAATATTGACCGTGTTCCAAAAAAACTTCAACTCTCAGGCCGCAGATATTCTGTCATCTGTCATCTGCTCCCAATTTTTCTAAAAGATCTTTCGAATAATCACTAATCTTTCCATTTTTGCTGTCTGCACGTGCATTATATATCCATGGGTTGTCTGCGTCATAGTGTACTAACCCCCTAAATGGCCGGGCTAAATTTAGAAAACAATTTAGAACCATTAAATTAGGGAATTATGAAAAAACAAAGGCGTGTTTTCAGCCCTGAAGATCGGTTATCGATTATTCAGGAGGGTAAACGTGAAGGAACTATGCCAGGGCCCCGGAAGATTGTTATGTCGGACCTTCGGGGACAATATAATTTCCATCAGAATATTTGAAGCGCTTAAAGTGGCTTTTTTATGCGGTTTATTGAAACCCATGTATAGTGAACCCGGGAGTCTCATTGTTTTATACACCGCTGATTGAATAGTTCTTGCCTTTAACTGTTTTAAAACTGATCTCATCAGCTGAAATCTTTTTAACAGCAATCTTTTTCCCGCTATTGCTGATCACTGCATTTCCAATGCCAGGATATCTCAAAACACAATCATTGCCTGAACCAGATCTGATGTCGGCAGAACTTAATTTTCCATTCTTCCAGTCCATACCAATCTCAAAATTACCGCGCGCCTTCAGTCCGGAAACATGGCCTGTTTCCCATACTGCCGGAAGTGCCGGAAGCAACTCTATAGTACGGTTACCAATTTCACCTTCCTGGCTTTGAAGCAGCATTTCGGCAACGCCTGCGGTATAACCAAAATTACCGTCAATCTGGAAAGGAGGATGCATGTCGAACAGATTGAAAGCAATACTTTTCTGAAGCAATGCCGCAATGTGCTCATGAGCAGCATTTCCGTCCTTTAGGCGTGCGAAGAAATTGATCGTCCAGGCCCTGCTCCAGCCTGTCCCTGCCCCACCGTTCTTCAACCGCTTGGCAAGTGTTTTCTTAGCGCCTTCAAACAGATCAGGTGTTTTAAGCGGGGTGATCTGATCGCCCGGATGCAGGGCAAACAAATGAGAAACATGCCGGTGCCCCGGTTCACCTTCCTTATAATCCTCTACCCATTCCTGGATAGAACCATCGGCAGCTAATTTAACTGGCACTATTTCCTTGAGTGTTCTGGTCAGGGTATCTCTGAATGCTGCATCCTGCTGTAATATCTTACCGGCAGCCATCGTTCTTTTGAACAAATCATTGATGATTTCCATGTCCATCGTCGGTGCATAAGTAAGCTTTTCTCCTTTTCCGGTAACTGGATGAATGTAAGAATTCTCAGGGCTGTAAGATGGTGCTGTCACCAATCTTCCCTGTTTGTCTTTCACTAGAATGTCCAGCACAAACTGAGCGGACTCCTTCATCATAGGATAAGCGATATTTTTCAAATAGGTTTTATCCCCGTTGAATTCATAATGCTCAAAAATAGGCTGTGTCATCCAGGGGCCGCCCATTGGAAACATTCCGTTGACCACTCCATCATGTACCGCCGTATGGCCAAAAGCATCTGTAAGGTGGTGAACGGTCCATCCTCTGGCGCCATACATCTGCCTTGCGGTCTGTCTTCCCGGAACTTCAAGCATACGCATAAAATGGGTAAGCGGAATGGTTGTTTCAGGGAGGTTGGTGAGCTCTGCCGGCCAGTAATTCATCTGAAGATTGATGTTGGTGTGAAAATCAGCGTTCCAGGGTGCATTCATTTCTTTGTTCCAGATGCCTTGCAGGTTTGCAGGAAGCATTCCTGGCGGCCTTGAGCTCCCGATCAGAAGATAACGCCCGTATTGAAACAGTAAAGTCTCAAAACCGGGGTCGAAAGCATTTTCTTTTAAGGCCTCCAAACGTTCATCCGTTGGCAGATCATTTCTTGCATCCCGGCCAAGTACCAGGTCTACCCGGTCCATCAGCTGCTGATGGTCTTTAATATGAGCAGCTTTGAGTGACGCATAGCTTTTGCCAGAAATACCTTTCAGAATCTGCTGACACAGCTGATCAGGATCCTTTGCAGCATCGACGTCCATCTTTTCGGCATTATAATCAGTAGCCGCCGTGAGGAAGATGGTCACCGCATTTGCCCCTTCGATCTTTATTTTGCCTTCCTGATCTGACAGTTTACCTCCCTCATTTGCAACCTGTGCGACCGTTTCAAATTTCATCCCTGTCCCATCAATTTGTCCGCTCAGGATCAGTTGATTTTCAGCCACCCTGGTTGAAGCATCTTTTTGCCTGGTCATAGACAGTGTGGCAGAGATGCCCCCCGGAGTCTTGGTCTCCAGTCTGACGACAATTGCATTTGCCGGTGCGGATGCAAAAACATCACGTGTGACCATTTTTCCATCCCTAAGGTATTCTACGTGATGTACCCCCGTACGCAGATCCAGTTCACGTTTATACCCGGAAACAGATGTGGACTGACCATCAAAATCAAGAAACAGGTCCCCAAGCGGCTGATAAGACTTCACTCCGCCCGGATTGCCGTTCAACGCTTTGTTGGCAAGGGTCATGGCTTCAGCCGCCTGGCCATTTAGAATCAGACGGCGGATTTCCGGCAGGTTCTTCAGTGCCTCAGGATTGTTGTTATTGACCTTCTTTCCCTGCCACACACTCTCTTCATTGAGCTGTAATTGTTCACGGTCAATTCCTCCAAAAATCATAGCTCCTAGTCTGCCATTACCTATAGGCAGGGCCTTCATCCAATCATCTGCAGCTTGTTTATACCATATCTTAAGCTCCTGTTTGTCCAGTGAAGATGCTTTGTCCTGGGCCTTCAAGGAAAATGATGCCAATAGGAAGACGGCCAAAAGAACAGGTTTTGCCCGGATTATACTTTCCGGATAAAACGGACGGATTGAATGTTTCATGATTGGGTTTAACTTGGTTATTTATGGGTATTGGTTGCTCGTTCAAAGTAGAACTTACGGTTTCAAGATACTAATTTTGGCCAAAATTCAACGCATGGCGTTAAGCAGCATTTTTGAAATTACTTCGTATCCCTTGTCTGAAGGGTGCAGTCCATCATAGGTCATATCGATCGCCTTTTCAGGATAAGGATAATCGTCGGTGGAGGGATTGAACGGAATTTTGGTAAGTGCAGGATAACGATATTCTTTATATTTTCCTGTAGCCGGATCTTTCAGCCATTTATATTTTACAAGATGTTTCAATCCCAGGGCCTTTTTTTGAAAAATATCTATGACGGTTACTTTTTCGTAAGCACCTATCGCTTTCACTGCATCGGCAAACTGCTCCAGTGACTGCCCGTTCTTTTCCTTATATGAGCCCCAGGCATTGTTCCTGGCATCATGCAGGTACACAAAGTCCATCCGCTGCATCGGCGTGATGAGGATGATCCTGGCAGACGGATTCAGGTTGCGCAGTTTATCCACAATGATCCGGAAGGAACCATATACCGTTCCGTTCCCCTTATTTTCTTTATAATCTTCAATTGTGCCCAGTTTTCTTCCACTCCACCAGTCATTTGTGCCCAGGAATATGGAATAAACATCTGATTTGACCAGCCCAAGTTTTTCTATATTCTCGGCGATGCCCCCAGCTGTCCAGCCGTTATGGCCCTGATTGATGTACTTTATTCCCGGCAGCTTTTCCGTAACCATGGTCATATAACCTTTGGTGATCCTGTTGCCGGTTTCTTCCGGATGTTCGTTCATGTAAGTGATCGAATCCCCGATAGCAGTCCATACCTGTTGCTGCGGCATGAACGAACTCAATAGTATTAATAAAGGGAAAAAGAAAATTAGTCTTTTCATCTGTAATTATTTATGGTTCTCAACTCCTTTGGTACTGACTTCAGATCATTACCTGGCATCGCATGTAAAGCAAGTCTGCCGCTCAACTATTCCAATTTTAAGACAAGTACCGAAGTAAAAATATCATATCCTGATGAAAATCAAAGTCAAATCATTTAGTGTAACACAGATGTAACAGGATTTTATTAAATTGGTTCACCTGAACCGCTATCTTTAACCAAGATGACCAAATATCCAAGAAAAAACACGCGTTTTGCTTTACGGGCTTTATTGATAATTGCAGTCGCATTCTGCACCCTGCAGTTCCGCCGGCCAGAACCTCCCTCTATACCCTTAAAAAAAGGGAGCCGCATTGTTCTGATAGGAAATAATCTTGGATCCAGAATGATGAATTACGGACATTTTGAGACGGAACTGAACCTCAGATATCCGGATTTCAATCTCTACGTCAGAAATATGTGTGATGGCGGAAATACCCCTGGTTTCCGGCCGCATGCCAGCAGGGTTTCACCCTGGGCTTTTCCGGGAGCGGAAAAATTCCAGACTGAGCTCGCCAATTTTTCGGACAGTCAGGGGCATTTTGAAACAGAAGACCAGTGGTTAAGCCGGCTCAGGGCAGACGTGGTTATTGCATTTTTTGGATATAATGAGTCTTTTGAGGGACCTGAGGGTCTGGAGAATTATAAAGCTGAACTTGATGCCTTTATCAAACATACTTTAAAGCAAAAATACAACAGCACCACTGCTCCGCAGCTTGTCATTGTATCTCCCATTGCTTTTGAGGATCTTTCGAAACAATTTGACCTGCCGGACGGCAGTCGTGAAAATACCAATCTGGCCTTATATACCGCGGCCATGAAAGAAGTTGCAGCTAACAACAATGTGCATTTCGCGGATGTATACGGACCTACCAAAGTATGGTTTAACTCCACTTCCACCGGAAGCTCCATGACAATAGACGGTTCACAGCTCAGCAATGCGGGGTGCGCACGTTTTGCTCCCCTGCTGGCAGATCTTATCTTTGGTAAAGCTCCTGTAAAAGCTGAGGCCAACCGTCAAATCGTCCACGCTGCGGTACTGGAAAAAAACTGGATGTGGCACAATGATTTCAAAATACCCAACGGTGTTCATGCATACGGACGGCGCTACGATCCTTTCGGCCCGGACAATTATCCGGCCGAGATTACCAAGCTCCGGGAACTGACCGCTATCAGGGACACCGCGATCTGGCAGGCAGCAAACGGAAAGAAAATGGACCTGACTGCTGCGGACAAGAACACGACCCCCGTTCCACCGGTTAAAACAAACTATGTGCCTGAAGAAGGCGAAAGCCTGGGATATTTATCAGGAAAGGATGCCATGAGTAAAATGAAGCTCGCCCCGGGATTTAAAATAGACCTCTTTGCATCTGAAGAACAATTTCCTGACCTGGCCAAGCCCTGCCAGATCTCATTTGACAACAAGGGCAGGCTTTGGGTTGCCACGATGCCGAGCTATCCGCATTATAAGCCGGGAGACAGCAAACCAAACGACAAGCTGATCATCCTGGAAGACACCGATAATGACGGAAAAGCCGACAAACAGACTGTTTTTGCCGACAAGCTGCATTTGCCACTCGGCTTTGAGATCACAGCTGAGGGCGTTTACCTTTCACAGGGTACAAACTTCATGCTTCTGAAAGATACGGATGGCGATGACAAAGCGGATAGCAGGGAGATCCTGCTAAGCGGCTTCGATGACCACGACACCCACCATAACATTCATGCTTTCACAACAGATCCATCAGGAGCCATTTATATGGGTGAGGGCGTTTTCCTGCACACCAACGTAGAAACCTCTTATGGGCCTGTAAGGGCTACGAACGGCGGCTTTTACCGCTATAGCCCGCAGCGCCATCAGCTTGAACGCACTGCCCAGCCTTATGTACCCAATCCATGGGGGATCGCATTTGATGACTGGGGGCAAAATTTTTATGCAGAAACCTCGGGACCTGATGTGCGCTGGATGATGCCCATTACGGTGAAGCCGAGGTATGGAGTAACCATTGAAGTATCCAGGAGCCTGATCGAGCCAGATCACCGTGTGCGGCCCACCTCGGGACTTGAGTTTGTGTCCAGCCGTCATTTTCCCGACGAGTTGCAAGGTGACTTTCTGATCAACAATACCATTGGCTTCCTGGGCACCAAGGAACATGCGCTGACTGATGACGGAACGGGTTACAAAAGCAAGCACAGACAGGATCTGCTGGTATCCTCGGATAAAAATTTCAGGCCGGTGGATATGGAGTTTGCCCCGGATGGATCGCTTTATGTGGCAGATTGGCACAACATCCTGATCGGACATATGCAGCACAATGCACGCGACCCCCTAAGGGACCATGTACACGGACGTATCTACCGCATTACTTATCCATCCAGACCATTGGTAAAGCCCCCTAAAATAGCCGGAGCAAGTGTTACCGAACTGCTGGAAAATCTCAAACTTCCTGAATACAGGGCCAGGTACCATACCCGGGCAGAACTACGCGGTCATAAAGCTTCAGAGGTATTGCCAAAACTGAAAACCTGGACTGCATCCCTGGATAAAAATGACCCGAAATATGAACACCACCTGCTGGAAGCATTATGGGTAAGCTGGGGATTGAACCAGGTAGACCAGCCCCTGCTGGCGCAATTGCTCAAAGCCAAAGACTATCATGCGAGGGCCGCTGCCGTAAGGGTACTCCGGTACACCGGACACCAGGTAACAAACCAACAGGAACTCCTGATGCAGGCGGCGGCTGATCCACATGGCAGGGTAAGACTGGAAGCGATCACCGCTGCATCGTGGCTCCCTAAAGAAAAAGGACTGGCTGTTCTTGCTGTCGCCGCCAAAAGCCAGATCGACGACTGGATGCAGGCATCTTATGAAACTGCCGTTGCTCACCTGAACGGACATGCCGTAACCGAAAAGAAAGCGGAGGAAATATCGACTGTGCTTAAAGGTACAGAGCGTGAACTTTATATAAAAGGCAAAGCTATTTTTGCAAAAGAAGGCTTTTGTATCACCTGCCACCAGGCGGATGGCAAAGGGTTGGCGCCATCAGGCTTTCCGCCGTTAGCGGGAACAAAATGGGTCACCGGAAACCAGGACCGCCTGATCAAGATCATCTTGAAAGGCCTTCATGGACCAATAGAGGTCAACGGGCAGAAATATGCCGGACAGGTTCCTATGACGCCATTTGGCGGCATGCTTAAGGATGAAGAAGTTGCGGCAATAGCTACTTATGTCAGAAATTCCTTCGGCAATAGCGCAACAGCCGTAATGCCGGAAAAAGTAAAAGCGGTCAGGGCTGCAACTAAAGCGAAAACAGGCTTTTATTCCCCTGCTGATTTATTGAAGCAGCATCCGATGGAACAATAAACTATTAATTGCCAATCAATTCTTTACGGTTAAATATACTCAAAGGATCCGGACCTGTTCCGTTTAAAGCAGCTACTACGTTATTTACCGTCAATATACACATCTGTGTAAACGTTGAAATGGTAAGGCTGCCCGAGTGTGGCGTGATCAGCACTGACGGATGATGAACAATGGCAAGTCCCTTAACAGGTGGTTCGTCCGGTAATACGTCGGCCGCAAACCCGCTGAGATGACCTGAATCCAACGCTTCCAAAAGCGCTTCATGATCCACAAGCGCACCTCTGGCGGTATTGATCAGCTGAGCTCCAGGCTTCATCAGCGCCAATGCTTCTTTTCCGATAAGAGTTTCTGTTTCGCTGGTATATGGCAGATGAAGGCTTACCACATCGGATTTTTTAAGCAACTCTTCCAGAGACACACAGTCATAAGGCAAATCCTGCTTTGACCTGCTCCAATACAGAATATCCATTCCAAAAGCAGCACCAAGCCTGGCCACGCGTTTTCCAATATTTCCCATACCCAGGACACCCAGCGTCTTGCCGTTCAACTCATCTCCTGAATACTGGTTGCGCCAATTCCAGTTGTCGTGTTTTACCTGCGCAACTGAGACATACATATTCCGTTTCAGCATGAGCATTAAGGACAATGTATGCTCTGCAATAGTCGCCGCGTTGCTGCCCGGCGCATTGATCACCATAATGCTTTTTTCAGTAGCTGCCTGTACATCCACATTGTCCAGCCCGACACCACACCTGGCAGCCACCTGCAATTCGGGACAGGCATCCATCAATGCCTTATTGATCTGCCCCTTTCCCCGGGTAATGACAGCATGAACGGACCGGTCTTTTATGGCCTGTTCCAATGATGCGGGATCATAACCGATCAGTACATTGACATGATTCTCCAGGACCGACCAAGCCTCCGCAGCAATGGGTTCCAGAAGCAAAGCATTCTTTCTCATTAACTATTTTTGTGGTATAATGTTGCATTATCGGCCCTGTACCCTCTGAAATCATTCCGGTTTGACACATACAATCCCGCTGCATACAATTCATCCTGAAAGATCGAAGGATCCACTTCACTGCCCGGTATTGAAGAAATTTCTACCAGGTTACCTGCGGGATCGCGTACAAACATCTGCATTGCGCCGTCAGGCAATTGCCTTACCTTGCCCCAGGGATTTACATCAATCACATTAAGTGCCTTCATCCGGAAGAATATACTGTTGAAATCATCCACCTGCACGCAAATGTGCCCGCGAAAAGAGGTCTTGTCCTCCCATTCCGAAATGTGCAACTGCTGCTCATCATTGAATTTGAAGAACATTACAGGATAATCAAACCGGAAGGCAGGAAGAACCTCCAGTCCCAGTTCATGCTGATAAAAATCGCCGGCTTTCTCCAGGTCATCGACGATCAATGTCACATGATTAATTTTAAGTGCACGTGCCATAAGCCAAAAAATAAATTATATATTAAATCTTTTGTTTAAATTCTTTTACAAAGTCCCAATCTGGTGTCAAGCCCAGTCCCGGAGCTGTCGGAGCATCAATCATCCCACCAGAAACAGTTATTTGCTCTTTTACCAGTTCATACATCATCGGATTCCCGCCAAGGGAAAATTCAATGATCGTAGCAGCAGGGGCGGCAAAAGCTACATTTAAGCCCGCCATAAAGGAAAAAGCCGAACCCCAGCAATGAGGTGCCAGTTCCAGCTGATGAACACTGGCGAGGTGTCCCACCCGCATTGCCTCCGAAATTCCGCCAATGATCGCCGCGTCCGGTTGTATCACATCAAGCGCCCTTACTTCAAGCAGGTCGCGGATATCGAAGCTCGTATATTCACTTTCTCCTGCGGCAATCGGAATGGCTGTCGATGCCCTCACCTCCGCAGTTCCATGCCTGTTGTCCGGGCCAATAGGTTCTTCAAACCAATACAAGTTACAATCCTCCACACCACGGCAAAACTGCTTGGCCTCAGGAACACTGAAAGTTCCGTGCGCATCTGCCATCAGCTTGATGTCCGGCCCTAATGCCGCTCTTGCAGCTTTGACCCTTTGGATACTGTTCTGTACTGTTTTGTCCATCACACCCACGCGCATCTTTACACCTGAAAATCCTTTGGCGACATAACCGTTTAACTGTTCACCGATATGATCTGCATCCGCCCATCCGCCACTGGCATAAGCAGGCATCTGGTCGCGGCAGGCACCTCCAAGTAATTCCAATACCGGCACACCCAGTGCCTTTCCTTTAAGATCCCATAGCGCAGTATCCACCCCGCTCATTGCAGAAACCGTTAAACCCCTTCTGCCAAGGATCGGAAATTTTCTTCCCCTGGACAGGGCGTAATGATCCCGTGTGCCATTGTACATTTCCTCCCAGAGACGGTTAATGTTCCTGGCATCCTTTCCCAGTAAAACAGGTCTGAGCTCATTTTCCACACAACTAACAATGGAAGCGCAAACACCCGACGAACCCACGGCTGCCTTTGCCTCACCAAAACCCTGAAGACCATCTTCTGTAGTGACAACGACCAGCGTCATGTCAAAATTGGTCAGCAACCCGTAATCTGAAAAGTGCTGTTTTTCCTTTGGGATGGGGCAGCGCAGCCAAAACGCCTCTACATTTGTTATTTTCATTGATAATCGGTTATTTGATGAGCGCGGATAAGGTGTCAAATGATCTTGCCGTCAGCATAGTATAAAATTCTTCCGATACTGAGGTACTGCCGTGATCTTCCAGAAATTTCTTTTGTTCAGGAGAAAGATCTTCCGGATGTTCATCAAGGGAATCGGGGTAAGGATTGGCCGGCGTCCGGTCTATAGGTGAACAAAATTCTACCGATAAAACCTCGTTGTATCCGATCTCGTTCAACGTACCTACTATCTTTTCCCAGTTGAGCGTACCCATGCCGGGAGCCATCCTGTTATTGTCGGCCACGTGAAATCCGACCAGTTTGCCCCTGGTCCTTCTGATCGCTTCAAACATATCGGCTTCTTCGATATTCATGTGAAAAGTATCCAGGCATACCCCGCAGTTTGGACCCACTGCCTGGGCGAGTGCCAGTGCCTGGTCTCCCCTGTTGATGAAATAAGTCTCAAACCTGTTGATGGGTTCAATACCGATCAGGATGCCCGACGCTTCCGTATAATCATAGATTTCTTTAAGCGCATCCACCGCCCATCTCCATTCTTCTTCAGGCCTTCCGTCTGGTACGATCTTTCCTACCGTCCCCGGAACCACCGAGATCATACGGCCATCCAGTTCTTTTACCATCCGGGCTACATCCTTTACATATTGTATTGATTTTGCCCGTTGCGCTTCATCTTTAGCCAGCAGGTTACGGTCTTCAAGCATCAGCGTAACAGAGCCCCAGCAAGCCAAGCCATGTTCTTTTAATAGTTTACGCACCGCTCTGGTGTCGTATTGCTCAGGACTTCCTGCAATTTCAAGCTTGGTATAGCCCAAACCCGCAGCTCTTCGGATGGTCGTTGCGATCTTTTCAGACCGCATCCAGTTGTGTATAGACAGTTCCATAATTTTTATAGTAAAGTGGTTCAGTAACAGAAGCAAACAGAGATCAAGGCTCCCTGTATGGAACATTCATTGCAAATTTCCCCGCCCATACTTTTGGAACAGGCTTGTTCAGTGTCCAGTGCACAGCATTGATCACTATACGCTGCAAGCTCTCTTCATTGAAATCCTCCGGATGGCCAAGTGTAGTCATGAAAGAGCGTCCACCTGCTGGTGTCTTCCAGACCCAGGCTACCGGATTCTCGACAGCAGCCTTGTCGGGATTGACCGCTTTTCCGCTCAAAAGCCAGGTTGCATCCTTTAAGGGATAATCCGGCAGTACATGATAGAGCCAGGAAACCACGTGAAATGCCGGTCCTACACCGGTCAGCACAGGATGCGCACGTTGCGAGGGAATAACGGCAACATCAGTACTGGAATTATGGCCATAATGAGTGTGTCCTCCCTTGCCCCATCCGGGAGGTGCCCCAAAGGCAAATTCACCAAAAGCATTCCATCTTTCAAGTGGATGCCCGGCCGGATAATTAAATGCATGAGTAGTGGTTCGGAATCCCATCACCGGTCTGCCCGACTTCAGATAATCATCTATATATTTCACCTGTTCTTCGGGCAGACGGCGCCACCGGAGAAAGAATACCGCCAGATCGGCATCCTTCAGGGCCTCTAGCCCCGGGATGTTCTCTTCAGCATTATAATCGGGATACGCCTTTAGCACAATGGTGCGCATTCCATAATTCTTCTCCAGTTCTGCTGCAATAAGCGGCATGGTTGCCTCACTGCTATATTCATGGTCGCCCGTCACAAATACAACAAGCGGAGTCTTTGCTTTCGCTTTTTTAATTTGTCCGGCTGCTGACCCGCCGTACAATGCATTTATTAAGACTAAGCACAGGAATACCTTAAAACATTTCATAGCGGTTCAATTAAGATGGTTCAATTTGGCTGTTACCCAAAAATATAACTATTTGAACAGAAACCAAGTGAAAAACCTTAAATTAGAAAATGAACTTCCGGAGAATTGTAATGTTTACCTGTATCTGGGTGCTGGGCTTGCAGACCGGTTTTACACAAAGCATCTGGAAGCATGGCGAATTGAAAGTAACAGCCGACGACCATTATCTTGAACATTCCGACGGCACGCCCTTCTTCTGGTTGGGGGACACCGCCTGGGAGCTATTTCACCGGCTGAAAACCGAAGATATCCGGACCTACCTCGACAACCGGCAAAAAAAAGGCTTCAATGTTATACAAGCGGTCATCATACCCACCAAAAACGGCTTGCATATCCCTAACGCTTATGGTCAGTTGCCACTGACCGATGTCGACGCTTCCAGGCCCAATTCCGGATATTTCAAGCTGATCGACACCGTTGTGCAGATGGCAGCCGCCAGGAATATGCTGATGGCTTTGCTCCCTGCCTGGGGAGACAATATCAGCAGTGAGCGACCCTTTTTTAACGTTGCTTCAGCTTACACGTACGGAAAGTTCCTGGGCGACAGGTATAAAAAATCATCCAACGTGATATGGGTACTTGGTGGTGACTATCCCGCCTACACTGTCAGGCATGACTGGCGGCCTGCCTGGCGCGCAATGGCAAAAGGGATTGAAGACGGTGCGGGAAAAGCCGTTCTGATGAGCTTTCATCCGGGCGGAACCATGTGGGAAAGTGCATTACAGGTACACAATGAATCCTGGCTTGATTTTAATATGATCCAGTCAGGGCATTCTGAAATAGACCAGCCTGTATGGAATACCGTAACAAGGGATTTTAACCTTAAACCCGTCAAACCGGTAATTGATGCTGAACCTGCTTATGAGGACCATCCCGTCCATCCCTGGCCGGAATGGAATCCCTCCAATGGATACTTCAGGGATTATGAAGTGCGGAAACAACTGTACCGCTCTGTTTTCAGCGGGGCATTTGGAGTAACTTATGGCCATCATGCTATCTGGCAGTTTTACAGTCCGAAATATGAAAAGATCAACCACGCAGACAGGTATTGGTACGATGCCCTGAACAGGCCGGGCGCATACCAGGCCGGCTACCTCAGGAAACTGATCGAATCCAGGCCCTTTTTGACAAGGGTATCAGACCAGTCGATTATACTTGAAGGACAGGGAGAAAAAGGTGAATATATGACTGCTTTCAGGGATACCGCAAGGAGTTACCTGATGGTTTATCTCCCGGTTGGAAAAAGAATTGTCATCAGCGGGACAGCACTCCCGGGCAAGAAGCTGAAGACATGGTGGTTCAATCCCAAAACAGGAAAAGCGCTATCTGCAGGCACAAAGAACAAACTAACGGAAATGGAGTTCACCCCTCCCGTTACAGGCCCAGGAAACGACTGGGTGCTTGTCCTGGATACAGAAGGTATGCATTTTACCACACCCGGCAAAATGGCAGGACAATAGTATTCAACGAACAAATAGGTATATATCCCTATCATAAATAGGACCAGTCCTCATTGACCATTCCTGGCCATCTTCTGAAATTTGGATATAATCCAAAAATCATGAAAACATCTTTATCAAATCTCTTAAAACCTGTCCTGCTGATGCTCGTCATCGCCTTTGGCCAGTATTCCTGCAAAAAGGACAACAACGAACAACCCCCCTCAGCAGTTCCCTTTATTACCAGTGTACAACCCAA
>Ga0222419_100454_pt1 | contig 39677 bp, 36 predicted proteins | sample 1B20Ametagenome_FD_182474 | JGI IMG/M metagenome (GOLD analysis project Ga0222419, IMG submission 182474) | Enriched microbial communities from leaf-cutter ant dump, University of Wisconsin, Madison, United States - 1B20A (version 2) | ecosystem: Environmental > Terrestrial > Nest > Insects nest...
ACCCAGGCTTTCACTCTTGACTTTTTTACTGCTGTAACCATTGCGGGAATTGCCGATGCCACGGCCTTCAGGGGAATGCTTTTCATAGCCAAGGTGATCATCAAGCTCGCCCTGGAGCATCTCCTGAACGCCTTGTTTGAACATCTCCTGAAAGAATTCCTGAAATTGTTCTTTGGACTTGAACTGCTTGAAAAAGTCCTTGGGTAATCCTAATTTGTTCTCTTCCATTTCTTGTAATTAAAGTTCTGTATTTCTTTAATCACAATAGGAATGACCTACATATTTTTTTACTTACACAAAATTCAAGACACTACCACTCAAACTCATCGATGAGATCGAGGAACTCGAACCTTCCATTAAAGATAAACTCCTGTTCCTGAATAATGCAATTATTCGCGATGCCAAAACAGGTAAAGCATAAATAAGGACAGAATCAAACTCAATTTAAACGGAATGAGCCCGGTATTTTATCGGGTTCATTATCTTGATTAATTTTTAACTTTGTCCAACTTTTGGGATTCGGTCCATCGTGGACCAGGCTTTGCAGGTATTTTACTAGTACTTCCGGGCGTATTCCACCCAATCTTTAGGGTATTTCTTTTTGATTTCTTTTAATATGTAATCCGGGATCGGCTCTTTATAGTAGTCCAAACCTTTACTTTTCAAAAAAGCTATGACTTCAAGCTTGTTTTGATATCCGGGTGATTGCATATCTATAATACTCTTTCTCAAAGCCTCCAGAATATATATATCACGACCGTCTATCATTTTATACATAACTCTTTTATAGTCAGCTCCTTTTTTTAAAAGATATAATACGATGTCGATTCTATCTTGCAAAAAAGCCTTTCCAAGTGGTAAATCATTGTTAGCGATTGTGCTATCAGGAAAATTAACATTCGCCCCCGCCTCAACTAAGATTTTTACCTTTTCCAAACTATTTGGCCGAGAAAAAGATATTGCTGACGTAGTAGCTGTTTGTAACGGAGAGTCATCATTTTCAACGACAATAGTTTCGGCGGCATCAGGATTGCCTTTATTAAGAAGTAATAATTTTAAGTACTTTGGATTATCATTTTCAGCTGCATGGATCATTGCAGTTCCTCCTCGATGTTTATCCGGAAGATTTGGATCTGCACCTACTGACAATAGCGCTTTAGCACTATTATATTCGTTATTTGCAATTGCTAGCATTAGCAATGTATTCCCATACTTAGGCTCCTGATAATTTGGGTTTACTTTGTTTTCAAGAACTTCTGTCTTTATTTTAGAGATGTTGCCCTCCTCAACAGCCTTAGCTAAAAGCCAGGCAGGAGTATCTTGAAATAGGCGATAATCATATCCTGTCAATTTTGATTTGTCGACCTTCTCTTGGCTATTATCACAACCAATTAAAGATAGACAGGCGATCATTAACAATAGTATCTTTCTCATATCTCGAAATTAGGGAATACTCAATTCTCGTCTTAATTTGTTTATCATCTGTTGGCCAACTGTAGGTCTACTTAAAGCTTCTATCACCGAGTCAATGCTATGACCATTTACAACGGCTCCTACGCTTCTGGGCTGCAAATAATGCTTGTTGCCTCCGGCTGTTGGAACAAGCGGGCTAGCCATCTGATAGGCATTTAACGGATCTGTAGCCATAATATAAGCCTCTGCATTAGAAGTTCCACCCAATCTGGTGAGAGGGCTTAACCCAGCAGCATTAAATGTAATCGCTTTATCTCCAGTTGCGATAGAATTGGCCTCGGCCAGGCCGCCTCCAAGTGAGTGACCAGTAAACGCCAATTCAGCATCACCTAATCCTCTCTTGATATCTTCTGCTATCCCCATAGACTGTTTATACTGTTTTGATAGACCAGCCAATTGCTTAACATCCGCAACACCATCTTTGCCAAAATCCTCTGTTCCAGCCGTTGCATAGGTATATTCTTTTTCACCTCCAGGAAGCGCACGTTCATATAATGCAGATTTAAGACCGCTTTCTCTATTATATTGCTTGATTTGCTTCCATCCACCTGTTAACGCAACATCATCACCATAAACATGTTGACATTGCTCAGGTGGTCTTTCAGGTTGTACTCATAGCGATAGGTTCCGTTGGACGGGTTACGGACTACCCGGCCCTCTTCTGTGGTCATAAAGTCCAATGAACCATTGCTATACTGGATCCCCGAAATGTATTCCCTTACGATCGAGCCTTGTCTTGACTTTAGTTTTATGACTGAGGCAAATCGTGCCCAAACTCTGGAGAGTATTTCATTTTTGCAACGATGTTTCTTGACTAAATTCTTCCATAATTAACTGATGAGCACCTTTTCTCTTTATATTCGAAAAGCCAATAAGCCAGTAACAAGAATGAATATATGATACCAATAATAAATTTACTATTCCCAAATAGTAATTATTCACTAGGATTTCTGTTTTAAATACTTTAGGTATTCTTGTTGAATCAATCCATTAGTCACAAATCTGTCATCTAAAGATCCATATTCATTCTTCGAAAACTCGATAGCTTGATCGATAGACGAAAATGAAGTTATAGCTCCATAAGGCTCATCTGGATCTATTATTGTAAAATCATAGACATCTATAAAATCCTCATTCCCTTGATCATAGCACTCTATATACATTACATTATATTCTTCCTTTTCTCGATATATTCGTAGCCATTTCAAAACGGTATCATTCCCTTCACTAAAATGTCCTAGCCATTGTTCAACTGCTTTGCCAACTTTCAAGCTAGACCTAACTTGTTCTTTTTTAAGATAATTATTCATTTTTTTATTGATTACCCATTGGACAATCCAAAATGACCGACCCCTCTTCGCCAATTTCAAAATCCAAGATAACAATCTGATTTCAAACAGCAAAAGGGGTCAGTTTAAATTTGGCGAAAGGGGATCAATCTAGTGTGGTTTATCCACTCAGGGACACCAAAGCACAAAAGGCCTACGCATCTTAAACAACAAAGCCCAACATTTCTGATGGGCTTTGTTGTTAACTTAGGATTGCTGCCTTATCAGTTGGATATTTTTCTCATCAGACAGATCCCAATACCACCATTTATCCTTATCACTCTTCTCCTGTTCAAACCTTCGACTATAAGAAACCTTAAAGAGAGATACTAATAGTATAAACACCTTTTCAATCTCATGATCTGGAAGTTTAGTAAGCTTAGCTAGCATACTGTTTGAATATTCCTTTTTTAATAAAACACAAGGGGTATAGGTACTTTTCAATCTACTTATAATAATCGCCTGATCTACATCCTCTTTCTTCGCTTTTGACTGCTGAACAAGCCAAACCAAATCAGTCAAGTATCTTTCTTTTTCGCCTGCACTTAAAAGTTTGAATGCCTCTAACAAATTATCGACATTAACGAGATCCTGTCCAAATTTATTCAATTGTATTTCATCTTCAAGTTTCATCAGTTTCTTGGTTTAAATGTTAAAAATGGTTTATCAGGATCAACCCATCCTTTAAATACATCTATATTTCTTTTGGCATTATCAGTACTAGAGCCTGCTCCAGGAAGCGAATTTTTAACTTTTTTCCATTCTTTATTTGTCATACCTGGAATAACATAATCCCAATCGGAAGTTTCTTTTGCCGTTCCTTTGGCCCGACTGCCCACTACACTAATGGACTTATCAATCTTTGTAGCCGCATTTTCTATTCTTAAAGCATCTGAATCTTTAATTATACCTTTAGCTACGTCTGCCGCTGTAGATTTCCCACCAACAGTTTTTGAAAGTAACATACTCGCTGCTGGACCTTCTCCAGGGACAACGGCAGCAATATCTACTACACCCCAGGCAGCAGCAACGTGTTTGTTCCCCGTTACATTCTCCAATGTTCCTGTACGGCCATTCTCGCCATAGCTATAGCTTATCTTTTTCGTGCTGACATCATCGGAAAACAAAGAACCTATATAACTACCTACGGTAACTAAAGCAGATGAGACCTTGTCTCTTGTTCCCCAGTATATATTTTCCACCAGAGACATGCCATTCCCAATAGGATCGCTAAGATCGTCATAAGGGGGATCTCCAGCTCCTGCAGGAGCCATACCATCAGGGTCTATAAACCTCATCGGATTATTGAATGCATAGTTATAAGGACTATGCCTCCTCATCTTCTCCGCCAAGGGATCCACCACATTCCACCTCGCCAGTACAGGGTCATAGAAGCGTGCCCCGTAATCGTACATATCTGAAAGAACGTCCTGCTCCTCTTTGCCATTATAAAGATAATTATTTTTATCTCCCAAAAGACTCTTGCTCACATTTAATCCAAATGCATAATAATCATCCCGCTGGATCTCCCTGGCTACCCCGCCATTGTCATCAAAGGATACTCGGACATTGCCCAGGTGGTCTTTCAGGTTGTACTCATACCGGTAAGTGCCGTTGGACGGGTTACGAACTACCCGGCCCTCTTCAGTTGACATAAAGTCCAGTGAACCATTGCTGTACTGGATCCCCGAAATGTATTCCCTTACGATCGAGCCTTGCCTTGACTTTAGTTTTATGCCTGAGGCATCATAGGTATACCGGGCGCCGGTAGTGCTCGACTTGGCTATGGAGTCTGGCAGGTTCAGCAGGTTGTAGGTCAGGGTCACTCCTCTTTTGCTGTCATTCAGCATGCTGCCATTGCCGTCATAGGTAAAGGTCCCGGAGATGGCGCCTGAGGTGCTGGACAGCGTATTGCTCAGTCCGCTATTGGCATACGTGTAGCTGGTGGCGGTATTGGTGGAAACACCACGCTTCAGCGTAACAATGTTTCCGTTCTTATCATAGCTGATCTCCTCGTTCATCACGTTGCTGGCGCTGTTTAACTTGGAACTGACCAAACGGTTGAGGTTATCATAAGTATAATCCTGAACATCGTCGATAATTCTGCTGTAAGAACCGATATTGCCGTTATACTGGGGAATGTTCGCATAACCGTAGCCAAGCGTAAAAGATAACAATGGTGAGTTGACTGTTTTCAGCCAGCCCCGCTGATGATAGCCGTAAGTGACGGTCTGCAAAAACGAAGTACCTCCATTGGTGCTGTGCAGGTTCTTTTTATACACATTGCCCAGGTCATCATAGTCAATTTTTGACAACAGTACCCTGGCAGCGGTATTCATGGTCTGCCAGGTTTTGGTCTTTCTGCCCCGATGGTCATATTCATATTCGGTCAGTGATTTCAGCTGCTCGGTGCCAGCTACCTTGTGGCTCCGGAGCATGCTGGTTACTGCTCCGGAAAAATCATACGTGCTGGCGATCTCGTCATAATTGCCTGCCACTACTGTCCCGCCCTTGTAGTGCTGCTTGAAGTTCCTGACTACCCTGCCGTCTGCATCATAATAATTGACTGTCCAGAGCATATCGGTCTTGCCCAGCACGTTGACTTTGCTGCCGGTCAGCAGGCCCCGGGTCATGCCACTGGCTTCCGCTCCGGTGTAGGGATAAGGATTGCCGCCAGGAAAGTTATAATCATCATAATAGTTTAAAGAAAGTGCGGTATAGTTGGCTTTGGGGTGGGTCAGGCTGGTATAGCCGGTTCCAGTTGTCGTTCTGCTCTCCCATTGTTTGGCTTGCTTGTTTACACTGTCCTGCATCAAGGTAAGATAACTGGTGCCTGAAGTACCGGAATGATGTATGTAAATGCCGGACAGTGCCACCCTTCCCAAAGCGTCATATTTAGTGATCAGCCACTCCTGCTTTGTTTTCTTCCGCTGTACGCTGTCCTGGGTCATGACCACCTGGTTCTGCTTGTTGTAAACCATATATTCCCAGCCTTTGCCCGGCAGTTTTTTGGCAATCATTCTGTTCAAGCCGTCATAACGGTACTGGTAGCACAAATTGTCAAGCGTAGACTGGGCAATGGCAGCATTGGCATCCGGGTTTGCTTTGGGGGTCAGCACAAAGCTCAGGTTGCCCAGGTCATCGTATACGTAATAGGTTGAAAGCGTTTCCGTGGACCCGCCCACCTTATTGAAATTGCGTTTCAATATCATCCGCCCGTCTTTGTCCTTAAATTCGTAAACCGTACCGTTCAGGTCGGTTACATTTTCGTCCTTGTAGACATTGATCGTGTATTCTGAATTGTTATATACCGCATTATTTCCGGTTCTCACCAGTTTCCTTGATCCGGTAGCTGAATTGACCTGAACGGTATACTTTGCCACAACTTCGGAAGTTCCTGTAAGAAACCCGTAACGGATAGTATGGCCGTTACCGTTCTGGTTTTCTTCCCCTGCAGGTTTCTTCTCAATAACTTTATCATTAGTCGATTCTTCATAGACTGTCAGGTTCCAGGGATACAGGCTCCAGGCAATGGACGGGGTTTTAGGGATCACACTCTGATAATAGTAATCATAGAGTTTTCCTGAGTTGCCTTTGTCGGCAAAGTTGGGTGCTCCTGATCCTTTGGCATAAGGCAGACACTCCTTGACCACCCTTCCCAGCACATCATATTTGTTGAGCTGTATCAGGTCCTTCTGGTCGGGTGTTGCCTTTACGTTCTGTGTTTCGACCACCCTGCCAAAATGGTCCAGGGTCTGCACATCTACATTGACCTGGTTCACCCCGTTTTTGACATCTGTCGGATCGATGATGCCCGGCACCCTCATCGTGTAGCTCACTATGGCGTTCATCTCTGGCTGTATCTGGGTATTTAGCACTCCTTGTGGCGTTGAGCTGATATAGGCCTTAAAATTTGCACCGGCAGAGACTGTAAATCCCGGAAGGAAAGTGATGCTGGTGGTTGCCGTCATTTCAGTCTGGCCATTGTACTTGGAAACTTCTTTTGCCTGCTGGCTGTATGCCCATCTGGGCAGGATCATTCCGGCTGCCATAACAGCCGGCATCATCATTTTGAATATACTTGGTTTCATGACCGGTCTGTTAGTTTAGGTTGCCCATTTGGTATTTATAGCTTTTGACCAGGTTGCCTTTCTGGTCCCGTATGTTTTTGAGCCGCTGGTTGTCGTCATATTCGTAATGCTGCAGGTTACCTTTGGCATCTATGACATCGGTGATGCCAATAAGCGGCTCATACAGATAGGTACTCATCTGCGCGTCCAGCGGGTGGAACCTCAGCTCATCTATATATCCTGTCCCGCTTACAGTAACTACGCCTGAGACATTGCTAATCTCCCGTTCTGCCAGTGTCCAGTTGTTCCAGGTATTTTTCACAACGGCGGTTCCTACTGTACCTCCGGTTACATTTACCGCAGCCCCGTTTTTATACCAGTAACTGATCAGATATCTGACGCCTGACGGGGTAGGATTTGTTTTTTTAATCTGTCCATTTTCAAGTTTGTAGATCTTTTTGCCTGACGGACCTGTAGTATCAGCAACAGCTGCTCCTGCATAGGTCCAGTTGCCTTCATCCGGACGCTCAAAACTGGTATAGGCCACATCTGCATTGGTAAACCGTCCGCTGGTATTGCTGGATATGTTGTTGGCATTGATAACTTTGGCTATAGGATACTGGTTGTCATAGCCCCATAGGATGACATTGGCTGTTGCGTTCTGCTCGGCATACTTATGGACGTTGCCTTTTACATAGAGGTCATAGCTCAGCTGTTTTTTATATACATTGGTATCGATGCTGCTTTCTGTGCCGTTGAACGAGGAGGTACTGTAGGGTGTCAGCTCATTGTTTACCTTCATCTGAAAAACCTTGTCGCTGTAGATCACGTTGTCTTCCTGCTTATAGGTGTTGATGCTGCCGGATGTTACGTAAGTGGTGTTGCCACCGGCCGGCCGGTAGGTGGTATAAGTTTCCACCGGCTCGGTCAGGCTCAACCGTTCGCTTTTCATAAAGTCCAGGATATTGCCCATTGTGTTTGCAGGGTAATCAGCAGCATACCGGGTGCGCACATTCACGGAATCACCTTTGGAATTTAAAGTATTTACCCTGGTTGGCTGCATATGAGCGATATTGTCGTAATAGTAATTCGTATTTTGTATTTGCGCCGTGTTTTCATTGTCATCATATATCATTTTCTCTTCTTTGGTTTTCCTGACACAATTGGACAGCAGGTTGAGGTCGACCATGCTGAAGTAATATTTGCCTGGATAGGTAATGGTGCTGCCTTCCTGGATGATGTTGTTGTAGGCGATGTAATCCATTACCCCCAAACTTCCGGTACTCACAAAATTGTTGAACAGGTAAATGCCTCCCGTGCCCAGGGGATTGGGCTTAGGATCGTTTCTTACCGCTGATGTACCTGGGAACGGCCCGTTCATTTCGCCTGTTCGGCTTGCAAATAATGAGATCAGCCTGTTGGTGCTGTTTACAGGTGCGTCATACGACGTAAAAAGGGAACGGTTCTGTTCTGTAATGCGATAGCTCCCATTGGGCTTGGTTGCATATTTTCTGAATCCAGCAACGCCGACATGAAAGGTTTTTTCTACTCCGGGACGGTCTACTGCATAAGGCAGGTGAGGGTCTTCAAGGCTGGCCTGTCCGCCGTCCCAGGGTGTGTCGGAACGATAACCTTCAGGGGTGGCGTCGCTGTAGTAAACGGTCTTGCCCAGGGTGGCGGTCTGGTTTGGATCGCTGCTCTTCATTTGATATTCAGTGACAGACTGGTAGATCGTACTGCTGCCGTTGTACTGGGCCAGGTTGTTTACCGGCTGGGCCAGCATCATGATGTTGTTGATGTTATAATCTGTTGTGGGAGTGCTGGCATCATAATATTTGGATAGATTGGCCAGCAATGTACCCGGCATTGTTCCGATACCGTAACCGTCTGTTTCATTTGCTCCACCTGATTGGTTATAAGCGGCATTGCCATATACATATTTCTTAATGGACCTGTTGACCGTATCCTGATAATAGTCCGTATATAAGTTGCTATGATTCAGGCTTTGGGTGATCTTCTTGAGACGTATTCCGCCACCATCGATGTAGGTCAATGTGCTGCTATAGTTAGCAATCCGTGCCGTGTAGGTCATTTTATTTCCCTCGTATTCATATTCGAACATTCCCCCGGTGGGCACTTTGACGCTCTTAAGTGTACCCAGGACTGCACTGTTGAAACGGGGTTCACGGTCGGCAAAGTTGATCCGGCAGGTCGATATCCCCGTTATCGCATCTCTGATGGGTGAGCGCAAGCCATATAAATCAATGGCTTCGCCCCGGGTATATATGATCTCTTTGGTACCGGGATTCAGCTTATCGTTATAAACCGGATAACGTGGCCGGCTTTTCATGGCCAGGCTATTGTCCGGGTGTTCAAGTAAGGTCAGGTTGCCGATTGCTGCATTGTAATACCCCCATCTGTCCTGCTGAAAGCTTTCGGCGGTAGGGTTTAAGGGCAGTTTGTCATAGTAGGTAAAATCGTATGCTCCCTGCCACACGCCCTTGCCGTCGTAAATGTGAAGTGCTTGCAGATAATGGCCGTAACCCATCTGATTGTCCTTCTCGAAGACGTACTTCTTGAGCATGGTCGAATCGTTCTTATATTTCTGGTAGATACGGATGCTGTCCAGCACGTCCCTGCCCAGCACATCGTTCGGTGCATAATCAAAAATGACCCTGCCATTCGGAAAATTGATCGACTTGATACGCGTATGTGCCGTATAACTGGTCCTGACCTGGGAAATGATGGGTTCCCCGATTTTGTACCACTGGGATTCTGCATCATTGATCACCCCGCCCTCGTTTACAGTCCTTGGTTTGACATCACGGTACAAAGGCAGGGATTCAGAGGTAGTGGTTCTTATTTTTGCGCCCAGCTTGGCATGCGGCTCGCTAAATCTTTCGTATTCAAACTTCACAGTATCCTTATATCGAGTAGAAATAATCCTTGACAGGTCCTGGTCTATACTTATGGTGGGTTGGTCCGTGATCCAGGCGTTTGGATCTGGGGCCATGTTTTGGGAATAGTATTTCTTTTTCTGGATCTTTTTGGTATCTCCCGAACTAAAATCGTAAATCAGCCCATCGGTGGTCATGATCCGTCCCGGATGCGGAAAGCTGATCGTAGGATCGTACGGAAAGGTCAGGCCATTGTTAACATATGTCCCGCCTCCATGCGGGAGGATATAGTTATAGGTATCCCAGAGACCGTCCTTAATGCCGTCCAGTACGCCATTAATGAAGCTTTGTTGCGCAGAGTTATGATATGGATCGAAAGATGAAGGGCTGATAAGTACGCCTCCTACCCATGACTCTGAATAGAAGTCTGTAAAATTTGGCCCGTCTTTCCTGCCCTGCATATTGGTCACGATCTTACCTCCGGCCGCGAGTTCCCAGCCCATGCCGGCCGGCCCTGCTTCCTGACCTACCTTTAGCCCCAGGGCTGAATAATTTAAGGTGACCGGCACTGAGATGTCATTTACTTTGACTTCGTACAGCGGAATACCTATTTTTAATGTTCCTGTTGAATAATCGACATTGTCCAGGCTTGCCGCATTCTGAAAATCGGCTGCTTTTGGGACTGTGCCAATAGATCCCATAACCCGTTTATTATAACTGACCTGAGCTTGTACATTCAGGCTTATGCCCATCGCAATGAGCAGTAGTGAGCCGTAAAATTTAGTGTTCATGGCTTTGTGGGTTTTTTGGTTGTATGGATTTGTTTTTGCTGATCTGCTCTGATAATTGTCTGATCTTTTCATCCTGCGCTTTTATTTGCGTTTGCTGCACATCATTTACTTTCTTGATCTCAATCAGGTAGAGCGTCATCTCCTCGACTTTCTGCAGCAGTTTCTTGTTCATTTCACCCAGCTCGACGCCATTCTTTGCCACTTCTGCTGCTGATGGGATGTCGGGCAAATGGCCCTTTTCTTTGATATGCGCTTCTGTTTCTTCAAGCGTTGGCAACTTGTAGTCCTTGTCGAATACAAAATCAGCCCAGTTGTCAAGTTCCACTTTGATCTCCTGTGCCCGGATCTTGCCTTTGACGGAAAGTTTTTCGGTGGGGGCAGTCGTACCAATACCTACAAAACCCTGATGATTGATCACCATACGCTCGACAGGATTAGTTCCATTAGAAGATCCGGTATAAAATCTCATTATAGAGGCAGTTTTGGTATCGCCGCTATAAGTTTCAGCAGCTTCTCCGGAGATGTATGCGACCATCTTTGGCGAAGTAAAATCTTCATCATCAGACACAAAGCCTATCTGACCCAGATACTTGTTATTGGCATTTGCATTTTTAGTACCCACAGTGATGCTGTTGGCAAGATCAGGTAAGGTTGGAGCGCTGGCGGTACTGTTTACAGAAAGTTTATAGACCGGCACAGTTCCTATTCCAAGTTTTCCTTGCTTAAGTACCATATAGGTATTTGCACCATTCCCCCAGATCTGCATATCATCATGCGGATCTCTTTCCCACCAGGTTTTGGTGTCTACTTTGGGCGTAAGGTATGAGCCATCTATGCTGATGCCATCATGAAGCCGCATGGTGTGCCAGTTATCGCCATTTTCATCACGGTATACCCAGCTTTTATTCCTTAAAGTATTGGAAAAAGATTTTCCCTCAATAGAGTTAATTTCCATGCTGTTGCCTTGTGTCGTCCCTAAATTTTGAGCAAAGGCACCGATTGGCATAACAATACCAAGCCATATTAATTTTTTTATTTTCATCATAGTCTATTTTAAACCGGGCGTTTTATTTTCAAGCTTCTCAATACGCTTCTGCTGGTCAATGATATAAAGTGTTAGCTCTTCTATTTTCTGCAATAGTTTCTTGTTCATTTCACCCAGTTCAACTCCGTTCTTTGCCACTTCTGCTGCTGATGGGATATTGGGCAAATGGCCATTCTTTTTAATATGGTTTTCGGTTTCTTCAAGCGTTGGCAGTTTGTAATCTTTGGCAAAGACATAGTCGGCCCAGCCAGTGAGCTCTACTTTGATCTCCTGTGCCCGGATCTTACCTTTTACCGAGAGTTTTTCGGTGGGTGCTGTGGTTCCAATGCCTATATTGCCGTTAGATCTGGCAGTAAATACTGAACTCGCGATCAGGTTGGGTTCTGTGCCAATTGTAAATCCTCCGTTTACATCCAAACCTGCGTAAATTAGGTTGTTGTCATTTTTGTAGGCAATATTGACATTTGCAGTGCTGTTCTCCCTTTGCAGGGTGATCAAGGTCGGGTCAGAATTCTTTAAATGCAACAAGGTTCCGGGACTAGCAGTACCTATGCCTACAAAGCCACCAAGAGGATTCAAAGCCAATGGATAAGGAATTATATTCGTTGCTTTGTTTCTGCTTTGGATATAACCATAATAACTGGCATACTGACCCATAGTAATGCCTCCTCCGGATCCTGACGCACCAATCCAGGCAGATCCACTCGGAGCTGAAGACAATGGTGCTATGGCTGCACTCGCGCCGGTCTCAATGCTCAATCCTAATATTGGTGCATTTGTTCCGATCCCGACCTTACCGGACGAATAATAAATGTTGCTGCCTGAAGTGGTCCACTGTGCCAGTGAAGAATGGCCAGCCACTAACAGTGCGGAGAGTGTCGTTAACAATAGATATTTGCTTTTCATGATACTTAAGATTTTATGCGCACCGGTATGTCCGGAACACATTGTAAACCTAAGTATGCATTTGGAATACAACAAGTTAAAAGCAATAGCTGAGAGATATAAAGTATAACCGTACGTTATAAAATATAGCCGTGAGCTATAAATTATAACTGACAGCTATATGTTTTGTCCATCACCCTTGTATACGTAAATAGTAATTCTATTTTTTAACCTTGCTTTATCACTCGGTTTTTCGAGCGTTAATAAACCGGCGGGCAACTGTCAGATCCCGTTCAATATAAGCACAGATAAAATTCTCGGCCAAAAGGGAAAATTCTTCATCAGTGGCGCTATTGAGTGCTGAGGGAAACCACCTCTAAACCAGTGCCGCGCTAAAGAAATATTGCTGTCGAGCCAATGTTTTACCGTGGAACGGAATGGACCGACTTTATCGGTCTCATAAGTATCAATTTATGATATAAAAAAACAATTCGATAGCTAGAAATTGAGACTGGAAAAGTGGAAAAAATAACATGCGGTCAGATAGATCGCTCCGGCAACTAACATTCCAATAAGGATTTTTATGTCGATTTTCATAGGGATTATAGTTCCAGCAGCCAAAAGTACTAAAAAATATTTATTTTTTAGTACATCTGTCAAGCTTGCCAAGTAATGTACTATATTTATGGCTACTTTAAATAACTCAATTTAAACCGCCTGCAAACTTCTTGAAAATCTAACTGAAACAATATACCAGCATGCTTGAAAATACGAATGACCATGTAAAACCAAAACGGATAGGCTGGGTGGATTATGCCAAATTCATTGGTATAGGTCTTGTAGTTTTTGGACATTTAGAAACTCACCCGTACAGTTCTAATGTCATCTATTCATTTCATATGCCGCTATTTTTCTTCTTATCAGGCCTGATGTTCTCTTTTAAGAAGCATCCCAATTATAAGGAGTTTTTCATATCCCGGTTCAAACAACTGATCGTTCCATATTTATTCTTTAATCTAATTACTTACGTTTTATGGCTTTGGTTTGTTAAAAATATTGATGATCTGGCGGTCGATCCGCCATATTATAAGCCATTTTTGGGTATCTTTTATGGAAATTCCTCAGACACATATTTGATTCACTGCCTGGCATCATGGTTTTTGATTTGCCTGTTTGTTGTTGAAAATATTTATTATCTGGTTTACAGAAATCTTAAGGGAAACCTAAAATACCTCGTCCTGGCGGGATTTGTATTATTAGGCCGTCTTGACCTTAGCTATATAGATGTACGGCTGCCTTGGAGCATTGATGTCGCAACTGTCGCCATAGTGTTTTATATTTCAGCAGGATTGCTCAAACCATTGATATTTAAGATCGTTAATCTGAAACGGCTCCATTTATGGCTCATATCTGCCGCAGCATTTTGTGTTGTTCTCTTGATCGCGCCTTTTGATCTCGTAGACATGAGTGAAAGCAAGTACCAAAACTTTGCGTTGTTTTTCATAGGAGGATTTTCGGGCATACTTTTCACAATTTCCCTTAGCCGGCTACTCGAATTGAAAATAGGCAGCCTGAGGATCGTTACTTTTATTGCGACGAATACGATCGTCATTATCGTGTTCAATTTCATCGCCATTTATATGATAAAGTATTGTTATTTAAAAATATTTGATTTTAATCCTGTTCATTTACATGGGCACATACCGAATTTCCTTATTACACTTTGTGTTTTTGTTATTTTAGTGCCGGTGATGAATTTTACCAATACGTATATCCCCTTTAGTATTGGCAGGTCCGTCAGACGGCCATCTGATAAAATTAAATGACAGTTTTCATTGTAAATAAGAAATCTGGTAATTAACTGCTGCTACAGGTCTTTTCCGCTGAACTTTTTCAGGGACAATGCCAGGGGAAGGACCACCCAGGCGATAAGCCCTAAAAAGGACAGGGCGATACCCAGGCTGTTGCCAAAGAATTCCCTGAAGACCGCACCGGTATAGCCCATTAAGGCTGAAATATCCAGTTGCAGCAGGATCTGGACACGGCCCAGGTCTATCGGGTTCAGAAAGCTGAGAAAGACCATGATCCTTTCCAGCGGATAATCCTGGAACTGAAAAAGAAGAAACAATACCAGCGCATCAAAGATGAGCGAGAAGAAAAGCCATAGAAAAATGGACAGTCCGATTCCTTTGGCCTTGTCTCTGGCCATTCCCGCTGCCAGCATGGCAATGCTGACGAACACCTGGGTCAGGAACAGGCCTGTTGCGATCATCATGATCCCGGAGGTATCGGCATGGTACAACAATACCGGCACCCCGGCGCCGATGAAAAAAGCCAGGCTAAGTGAGGAAGCCAGTCCGCCAAACAAGCTGAGCCATATTGTCCGTCTTTTTAATGGCTGGCTAACGAGCAGCTCTATAAATTCAGCGCTGTTGTAAATATAGATGGTCGAAAATATGATAGAAATGAGGGGCACCAGGATCAGGATGACATTTAAAAGGCTCACCAGACCCTTGGCCGTATTACTTTCGAGGTTGAAAACGCTCAGCGAAATAAGCAACAGTAAAAAGGTATAGACCAGCACAATTTTGTTCTGGACGATATCGACAATGACATATTTCAGGATCTTTCTCATACGGGTCGGGATTGGGACATCAGGAATTTTGGGACAGCTTTTGAAAGTTTTTCTTCTCCGGTAGCTTCTTTTAGCCCGGCAAGTGCTTTGTGAAAGGCGATCTGGCCATCCTGCATGTAAAACACTTCGCTGATCAGGTCGTCCAGCTCGCTCAGTACATGCGAGGTGATCACGATCAGTTTGCCTTTGTCTTTTTCAAGTACGATCTTATCTTTCAGCTTTTCTGCTGACAACGGATCCAACCCTGCTGTGGGCTCGTCCAGGATAAGTACATCAGGGTCAAACAGGAATGCAAGGGCTGCGCTGACCTTCTGCCGTGTACCTCCGGAAAGGGTGTGCATTTTCTTTTGCATCAGGCGGTCCAGGTCAAAACTACGGACCAGGGTTTCGTCCAGTGCTTTTCCGCCATCTTTCCTGATGTCTTTCATCATCTCAAAAACATGGGCAATGGTCATGTTTTCAGGATAACGGCCGATTTGCGGCATATAGCCTACCTGGCTCCGGTATTGCCAGTGGCCAAATATGGAACGTCCCCTGAATTCAATAGCTCCGCTGTCGGGCATCACCATTCCCAGGATCGTTTTGATCAGGGTGGTCTTGCCACAGCCGTTCGGTCCGAGCAAAGCCACGCATTGCCCTTTTTGCAGCGAAAGCGTGATGTTGTCCAGTGCCTTCAACTTGCCAAAGGCTTTATTAAGATTTTTTACTTCAATCATAGTTTAAGTTGTTTCATCAGCGGCTTATCATCTTTTAGTTGCTCTGGCGTTATGCCTGGAAGGATCTTTTCTGTTTTGTCCAGCAAGGTCACGATCAGGCTTCTGAACAACATCAGTGCCGCCGGGTTGCTGTCAATGATCATGGAATACAGGCTTACGGGGTGGTATGGGATATCGCCTACATGGTCTTTCTGTAAATCATAGCCTTCGTACTTATCCCAGTAATTGCCGTTAAAAGTGTTCAGCACCAGGTAGCCGTTTGTGGCGATATCAAAGGTGTTGCCGATGAAATTATTCCGTGTAAAATCGTTGTTCTCACAACTCGCCTGGATCTTTACTGCCCAGCCGTTGTTTTTAAACACGTTTTGACGGAGTTTTATCCGGTTGCAGCCTTCCATGTGCACACCGACCGTATTTTTGATAAAGCGATTGCCCGTTATTTCGCTGTCGCTGATGTCTTTCAGCAGGATCCCGTAAGTGGCGTCGCCCCAGTTGTCCAGGAACCGGTTGTTGTGCATCTGTATCATTTTACTGTACATCACTGCTACCCCCGATCCGTTGTGCTGAAAAGTATTGCCGATATAGGTGTTGTTGTTTGAAAACATGAAGTGGATCCCGTAACGGATGTTGCCGGTGCTGACGTTTCCGCGGATAGTGGAGTTTTTAAGAAACTCGAAATACAATCCGTCCCGGTGCCCGCTGATTTTGTTGCCTGTGATGCTGAGGCTGTCTGAACGCCAGCAATGGATGCCGTTTCCGCTCTGCACTTCGTCCTTTCCATAGGCGGTAATGGAATTGCCCCTGATCATACAGCGTCTGCTGTTCTGCACATAAACACCAAAGTTGTTGTCGTCCAGTATGTTGTTGAGAACGGACACTAGATAACTGTCATAGATCATAATGCCGCCGAGGTCCCTGATCTCCGAGCGCCCGGTATGCTGGATCTTAAAGCCCTGGACCGTCGCATTTTTTGCTTTAATGGACAGGACCGCGTATTTGTGCTCCCCGTCCAGCACCGGGTAGTCCAGTCCTTTTAAGACAATGGACCGCCGGATGACGATATTCTTTTCCTTGTACAAGCCGGGATATACCAATACGGTGTCTCCGTCTCTGGCTGTATTGATCGCCTGCTGCACGGAGGCAACATCTTTGGATTTACCCACATGGATGGTCTTTGCCCCTGCATAGCAAGCACCTATGACCATGAACAGCATCAGGTTGAGCAGTTTTTTCATTGGCCTGATGTCAAATTCTCTAACCGGATCATTTCGCCCTTGACCAGCGCCGCGACCGGTTTCAGTTCCTGCTCACTTTTAAAGCCGGCCACATTGCTTCCCATCGGCGACTTCAGGGCCCCGCTTTGTAAAAGAAACGCTTTATCCAGGTCTATCAAGTCGTGCGGGGCTTCATAGTCCACGACATAGGTTGCCTGTACTTCTTCCTTCCTGACTGTTCCGCTTTCCCTGAACTTCATATAGCAGTGCAGGTCGTCAAACTTGTATATCTTGCCTTTCCTGGTGATCAGCTCTGCCCCAAAGCGGGGATCTGCCACGCCCATCTTGCAGAAGCTGCAGGCATCTTTGCCCGCTGTTATCGGCTGGGGATCAGTGCTGCATGAGGACAGCAGCAGCATGAAGCCTGACAATACGGTCATGGTTGCTGTTCCTTTCACCGGGACCTGATATTTTCTGCCAGCCAGGTACTGAGAGATCACTGCGGCCAGGAGCAGCATCCCCACGGCGACAAATATCCATCCGCCGGTATCGGGGATCGAATAGGCGCCAAAGTTGAGCAGTTGCTTGTAGCCGAGCATCGGGGGCTGATAGGTCATGCCCGGGACATTGATCGCGGCATTGGGATCAAGGTCATGGCCATACTGATATTCCCATCTCCAGAAATCGGCCATGGCAACGACACCAAAAAGGACAAAAAGTATAAACAGGCCCAGAAGCCACCTGAAGGTTTTCAGGAACAAAGCCACGGCCAGGCAGAACAGAGCAAAGAAAACGATCAGGTACGGGAGCACCGTGAATTCGATAAAATCTTCGGTGTGCAATGTTTTCATGCCGATATAATGGTTCAGGCCGTTGATGATGTCGACATTGCCGGCCAGCTTATGCGGATACATTTTGAGGACCAGGCCTTCGGGGTATTGTGGTGCAGACAGCTGGATCTGCCATAAGGGTACAACCAGTACGACCAGTAAGGCAAGCCCGCAGATTCCGGTGATCGTTCTGTTTAATTTAGTCAACTTTATCGCTTTTATCATAATAATCAGGATAAATGAGCAGGCTGGTCCCTGCGTCCGGCCCCAGTCTGCTCATTATTATTATTGTTTGGGCAGTTCGTCTGCCGCTTCAGAGTTTTTGCCGAGACTGAAGGAGATTGGTGTGGTTGAGTTTTTCGCAGAGACCCTTACGTAGCCTTGCATTTCCTGGTGCAGTGCACTGCAGAAGTCTGTACAGTAGATCGGATAGATACCTGTTTTCTCAGGCACCCATTTCAATGTGGTCGTTTCGCCCGGCATGATCAGCAGCTCAGCATTTTTGGCGCCTTTGACACCGAATCCGTGCGGGATGTCCCAGTCCTGTTCCAGGTTGGTCACGTGGAAATAAACTTCGTCTCCCAATCGTACGCCTTCGATATTGTCAGGAGAGAAGTGTGAACGCATCGCGGTCATATATACATGTATCTTATTGCCTTCTCTTACAACCCTGGCATTTTTTTCTCCCAGTGCGACATAAGGGTTTTTGTTTTCTTCCAGCTTAAATATCTTGACGGAGTTCCTGGCGATCACCTCGGCAGGGACCATCTGTGCATAGTGCGGTTCACCGATGGTCGGATAGTCCAGCAGCAGTTTCATCTTATCGCCGCTGATGTCGAACAACTGGGCGCTCTGCGACAATTCCGGTCCGGTAGGCAGGAACCTGTCTTTGGTGATCTTGTTGTATGCGATCAGGTATTTGCCGTAAGGTTTTTTGGTATCGCCGCCGGGAATGGTCAGGTGACCCGGAGAATAAAAGGTGGGCTGCCTGTCCAGGATCTCCAGGCTTTTGATGTTCCATTTCACCACTTCTGAGGAAATAAAGAATGTGGTATACGCATTGCCTTTGCCGTCAAACTCGGTATGCAACGGGCCTAAGCCTGGTTTTTTGACCTCGCCATAAAGCGCTGCTTCATACTTCAGCACGGGAATCCCGCCATAGCTGCCGTCGTAGGTTTTATTTGCAATGGCCTGCTGGATCTTGCTGAAAGAGAAGACCGGGATCAAAGCCGCGAGCTTACCGCTTCCAACGATATATTCGCCTGAGGGGTCCACATCACAGCCGTGGGGGGATTTGGGACAAGGGATCATGTAGACCAGGTCCGGGAAGTCTCTGACATCGATCACGGTAACCTCGTTTTCCATTGTTGAGGTGCCGGTATGACTGGATTCGTCGAATTTGTTGTGTGCATAGGTCGCTTTAACTTTTTTACCTTTGCCTTGTTTTACATATTCTGCCGCCTTTTTCCAGTTCACAGCAAGGATATAGTCCTTGTCTCTTTTAGAGGCATTGACTTCCAGCAGGGTATGTGCCTGTTCTGAATTGTAGCAGCTGAAGAAAAACCAGCCGCTGCTCGGGCCTTTCCCGCTATGGCTCAGGTCAAAGTTCATCCCCGGCAGGAGCATCTGGAAGGCCAGCTTCATCGTTCCGTTGTCCGGGGCCACACTTACAAAGCTGATCGTTCCCTTAAAGTTCTTCTTGTAAGAGTCAATCGGCACGTCGCCATTTTCATAGTCCAGCGGAACGCTGAAACGGGTTCCGGCTACGACATACTCCGTATTTTCCGTAATGAACGGTGAGGAGTGGTTGCCTGCGCTGTTCGGGATCTCGATGATCTCTGTGGTGCGAAAGGTCTTCAGGTCTATCCGCGCGATACGCGGGGTGTTATTTTCATTGGCAAATAGCCAGCGCCCGTCTATTTCACCGTTGGTCTGCGAAAGGTCAAGGTGGTGCTGGTCTCCCCATGGAATCTGCCCATGTGAGGTGTTGAGCATCGGCTTGGTCTCTTCGCTGTAGCCCCAGCCTTTTTCCGGGTCTACGGAAAAAACCGGGATAACGCGCAGCAGGCGCCCCGATGGGATGCCATAAACGCTTACCTGGCCGCTGAAACCGCCGGATACAAAGTTGTACAGCTCATCGTGTTTTCCGGGAGGTACATAGACCCTGCCTGCTGCATCGCTTCCGGTAGCGTCTCCTGCATTTTTTGGCTTACAGCCAGATAAGTTCAGCAATATGGCTAGTGCTGCGCAGGAGGAAATGGAGAATAGTATTCTTTTCATAAAATATAACTTAATGGTTGAAGGTTATTTCACGCCGTCATTTTTTCTCATAAACTCAAGAATGTTCCGGGCATCCTCATCGCTGAGGTTCTGGTTCGGCATGCGCACCATACAGATCTCCAGCATCGCCTGGACCTTTGGATCTTTGTCTATCATCGCGTCTGTATTGGTCATAAAGTTCATGATCCATTCAGGCTGATGCCTTTGGGTCACTCCTTTCCATCCCGGTCCTACCAGTCTTTCGTCTGTCAGCTTATGACAGGAAACACATTTCAGGTCTGCTACTTTTTCTCCCTGTACGGCCATCCGGGCATTCAGTCCGGCGTCTAACTTGACATCGGTAAATTTTCCCTCACCCCGGTTAGGGTCATAATCGGAGATGGATTTTTCTGTGCCGCTTCCGGCAGCTGCCTGATCAGAGGTCTGGGCAGAATTGTCTCCGGCACCGCTACCACAAGCTGCCAGAAAAAAAGCAATTGAACAGTAGATCGATAGTTTTTTCATTGTTATAAAGTTTTTAATAGTTATATAAAATTATTCATTCATTATGGCGGATTATGTCACCTAAATCGGCTTAAAATATGATCTATATCATTTTTAGCACTTTACTTAAAGAACATTCATACCTTGCATCATTTAATGAAAACCCGATGGTCAAAACTCATCCTGATACTTACCGCTGGCTAAAAGTTGCCCTGATCAATCTTTTGGTCACTGCTGCCGCGGGCATTATTTTGCGGTACAAAATGAACTTCCCCCTCGCTGTGGTCAATCAGAAGTATTTGCTTCATGGCCATTCTCATTTTGCTTTCGTGGGCTGGGTAACGCTGGCATTGATGGCGCTCCTGGTCCACTACCTTTCTCGCAGCGGACTGGCAACAAACTATGCCAGGTACAGGTTCCTGCTGATCGCAAACACGGTCACCGCTTACGGGATGTTGTTCACCTTTGCAGCACAGGGCTATGCCCTGTTTTCCATTACCTTTTCCACCCTTTCAATTTTTGTCTCTTATGCCTTCATCTTTTATTTCTGGCGTGATCTGCGCAAGGTGAAAGACCTGTCCAACAGCCATCTCTGGTTCCGGGCTGCCCTGATCTTGTGGGCGCTTTCATCAGCCGGGGCTTTCTCGCTCGCCTTTTTAATGGCCATGCACATCAAGATCCAGGAATATTATTTTTCAGCCATCTATTTTTTTCTCCACTTTCAGTACAATGGCTGGTTCCTGTTTGCCTGCTTTGGCTTATTATTTTCGCATTTCACCTTTGACCATCCAGGCCTGCTGAAGCTGAGCCGAAAGTTATTCCTGATCCTCGCGCTGACGGTTGTCCCTGCTTACTTTCTTTCGCTGCTCTGGCTGAAGCTCCCCGCCTTTTTATATTGGGCCGGTACGCTTTCGGGGATCATCCAGCTCATCGCGGTAGTTTACCTCTTTCCGCTCTTTAAGCTGGTCAAAAAGAACATTGTCCATTCCCGGTCCGGACTTACACGGCTTTTATGGTGCCTGGCCTGTTGCTGCTTTGCGATCAAGGTCATTTTACAGGCCGGGTCTGCGCTCCCTTCGCTCGCAAACCTGGCCTTCGGCTTCAGACCGGTTGTGATCGCTTACCTTCACCTGTGCTTTCTTGGCATCATCTCCTTCTTTATCATCGGGTACTTTGATCTGCTGCTGCCTGAAGCACATAAAATAAGCAGGCCGGGTGCATTCCTTTTCATTTCAGGAGTGGTCATTCAGGAAATCATCCTGATGCTGCAGGGCTTTGAAATGATGGGCTTACAAATTATACCCCGCCTCAACATCCTGTTGTTTGCAGCGGCCGTGATCATCGGCACAGGTCTGGCTACAATTGCGGTCAGTTTAAAAAGTTTGAAGGGCTCCTCCTAAATCGTCCTGCTTTACGGCGTAGGTTCCGGTCATCCTTCCCGGAGTTCCTTTTCGAGCAAAATTGCTTTGGGAAACAGCACATTGTTTTCCAGGTGCACATGCCGGTAAAGGTCGTTTTCAAATTCGTCCAGCTTTTTAAAGAGAATGGTGTACGAGGCACAGGCATCTTCCGGCAATCTGAAATTGTGTGTAAGGCTGCGAATGGTCTGCATGGCTTCCCCGGCCTCTTCATGCTCGGCCTCCATCACCTGGATAGGGCTGGCGACGCCATTGGCCACGTTTCCGGACGGTAAGCCGGAATGCGCTTCTGCATGGACCAACTCCCGGATAAAAGGAAACAGGATCTGTTCTTCTTTTCTTAAATGCAGCAACAGGTGATCTGCCATTTGAGAAAAGATGGCGGCTACTTCTATCATTTCAGGATGACGGTCGCCATGGACCCGGGCCACTTTATTGGCCAGTTCACGGATAAATTCTGTGTTGTCTTTTACGTACTGATGGTGGGTATTGATGATGTAATCTGCCAGGAAGTCTAACTTCCAGTTCAGATAACTGCTTTCAGATGGGGATGGCTCGTCTTTGACAGCGTTCAGTGCGCTTTCCACTTCTTCAGCAGCAATGCCTTTGGTCTGACAGGCCTGTGCGATCGTTTTCTTGCCACCGCAGCAAAAATCAATGCCGAAGCTTTTAAATACCTGTGCCTTCCTGTAGTCTTTGCTTACAATCTCGCCGATGGTTTCGGTACTGTCCTCGGCATGGTTCTTCGTGATCTTTACCAGCCAGGTCTCCGGGCCGTTTTCAAGATATTCCCACGAGAACGTCCGGCCCCTCTCCGCGATCAGCTGGTAATACAAAGGCTTGGGATCGTGGTCATTGTTGATGATAAATGCTTCTCCGGGATTCAGATCGTCATATATTTCGAAGATCTTCGGGTGTTTCATCCGGGGTTCCAAGGCGGTGACGTCCAAAATGTCAATTTTTTCCATGATGTTTATTTTTAAAGTATGAATTAACAGAAGACAAACTTATCCTTTAAAGGAGCTGCGCTTTATGATCTCAATCATATCACGGCTGAAAAGAACGAAAAGGTTATTCGCCGCGTAGCGAGCGGATTCCTTCAGGTGAAATAAAACTGTAGTCCCATGGTGGATCCCAGGTCAGCGTGACTTCTGCGTGGAAAGTATCGAAGGAACGCTCCAGGCTGTGCTTTACGGCCAGCAGGATGCTTTCACCTACCGGACAGAATGTGGACGACAAGGTCATGCTTATTTCAATGGTTCTGGCACCGGGGTCAAGAGATACGGCGTATACAAGGCCCAGGTCGACAATGTTCACATTCAGTTCGGGATCGATAACTGTTGTCAATGCCTCCGTCAGCATTTGTTTGCTGATGGCTGAAGTCTCTGGTATATCAAATAGGATCATAATGCTCAGTTCGTGTTTGATGCAAAAGCAACCAGGTGACCTGCACAAGATAAACCACCGCGGTCGTGATCAGGCTAAGGGCTCCGGTCAGTTTTAAAAAGTAAGTACCAGACACTGTTCCGGCAAAGAAAGCGAGCAGGAAAATGACAAATGCCATGAACTGGATCCGGAGCAGCAACTGCCTGGTGAGATCTGCAGGCAGCGGCGTTTTGACCTTGCCCGTCAGGTGCTCGTAGTGCTTTACCCATACGATAAAGGGCAGGGTCTTGAAGGTCTGCCCAAGGATCAGGGCAGTGATCCAGCCGATCAGGATCAGGCCTCCGTAAACCACGGACAGGTGAACGGCCACCGGGTCTTGCTTGAGGTGGTAATGCAGGATGAAGGGTAAAACCAATATGCCGGCTGCAAGCAGCAAAAATGAAAAAAGGGTCTGGATCATTGGCAGATCGACCGTTTTCCGGATACGGGAACGAAAGCAGCGGTAGATATAAATGAAGTAAAAAATGAGCCCCGCTGCAAAAAGTAAAGTGATCAGGTACGTTTTAGGGTTGATGCCATAATGGTAGCCGTCGATAAGAAAGGCCAGCAATGCGGCATTGATCAGATAGTAGCCCGGTGTCAGCAGTTACGTTTTGTTGTACCTGGAAACCAGGAACATCGGGACCAGCTTTGCGCTTACACCAATAATAAGCAACAGGAACCAGCCGGCAAATCCCATATGGGCATGCAGCCTGAGAAATTGCAGGTGGTCTTTTGGCAGGAAGGGGTATTGGAAGTTGAACACCAGCAGCAGCCCCAGCAATACGGTGAGCATCAGCCAGAGGCATGCCGTGATTACAAATTCCTGGAAAACCGATCCTCCGCGGCTGCTCCTGACGGTCAGAAAAACATTCAGGTTGAACAGGAAAACTCCGGTGCAGACCAGAACGCCTGCAACCTGCATACAGATTCCGGGGTCAAAGGTCCAGAAACTGCAGATCAGCAGGATGACGCCGGGAACGTAAAACAAAAAACTGGCCCAGCAGAGTTTTATGCTGTACAGATCGCGTTCCAGGATCACCGGGAGCAATTGGTTCAGGGCACCGAAAATGATCATCGTGCCCCAGCCCAGGGCAGCGGTATGTGTCAGTGCCAGGAGCCTGGGCTGAAAATAATGACCGGAAAGGTCTTGCAGGGAAAGGCTGAACAGTATGGCCAGCGCAAGAAAAAATAAAGCGGCGGCCAGATAGTGACTGACCACGATCTTGTAAAGCGGCGCGTGATGTTTACTGGCATTCATTTTTATAGATCAACAAATCGATTTCTGAGGATGTTCTTCGCTGGATCAGGTAATCCAGATCTCTTTTTTCCAGCTCGGGAAGTAGAAATACCGGAACTTTTTTATGGTGTACATATAAGGCCCTGCTGTTGTCCAGCGTTTCTACAGCAGCCATGATTACCTGCATCGGTTGCGGCATTTCCAGGTGCCGGACATCAATATGGTTTATTTTTTCAGGCGCGTAGCGCTGCAAGGCCTGCTGGAAACGCGCTTGCTCAGTGGCTTCAGGTACTTCGTGGAGCGCAGCAACCGCTTGATTTCCGGTTTTCTCAAACCAGGTATAGATCAGCTGATCTGCAACTGTTTCTGTATGGTGGAGAAATCCCTGTTCTGCCAGCAGGCTGATCAGGGGTATTGGCTCAAACGAATTGACAAGCTTCAGCCGCTCTCCTTTCTTCAGCATTCTGACAAGCGCCATGATCTCCCGCAGCGGATCTTTGTCTTGCTCCAGGTATGGCCGGGCATCAAATTCTATCACTTTGGCCTCCAGGTTCATATCCATTTTCGGTTCCTGCTGCGCCAATGGTTTTTCGTCCGGTTTGGCGGTTGCTTCTACTGCACTGGTACGGAACCCGATCTGCTGTAAGGTATTGAGAAAGGTCTGTACATCACATCCGGCGATCCGGCAAGCGTCGGAGATGGTCACCCTCCTGGCAAAGAGCTTTCGCAGGACCGGGTTTTTCAGTTTCGCAAAATTCCGGTTTAATTTGGTCAGGGCTGCAATGACGCCTTCCTGGTCCTGATCCAGCAACTGCTGGATCCGGGTCTGGGGAGTGATGATGTTGTGATCTTGGGCCATGCCCAAAATTAGCCAGCCTCAGCTGCCCGATTTTATGAGTGAGATCATAAACATGCTCACTTTTTTTCCCGGTACACTTTACGGTTGACAATGGAAAGCTCTCCTTTCTTTTCCAGCGACTTAATAGACCGGATCACGGTTTCTACCCGGAGTCCGGTCAGGTCGGCAATCTGCTGCCTGGTTATTTCTACCATATACCGGTCATTGTCCGGAACGTTGCTCACTTTCGTCCTGAAATAATCAATCAGCTTAAGCACCCGGTGCTCCGGTTCCTGTGAAGAGATCTCGGATGCCATGATGGATTTGTAATAAAGCCTTTTTGCGAGATTGGCGGTAATGCCCAGGTGAATGTCGGAATGGGCCATCAGCAGGTCCATAAATCTTTGCTTAGGCAGCCGGAAAACGGTTACATCGGTAATGGCCACGGCGTTTGCCGGATATTTCTCCTCGATAAAAAGCGGCGGTTCTCCAAAACTGTCGTCACTGGCGAACAGGCCCTGTATAAATTCCTTGCCTTCGTCATTGAAGTTGTTCATTTTAACGGCCCCGCTCAGGATCTGAAAATAGTACCGGGGGGTATCGCCTTCCCTGAACAGGTACTCGCCCCTGTCAAAAAATGCGGTTTTGGCTCCGAATGCCGTTAATATGCGCTGCTCGATCATATCCCTAATGTAAGCAGTTTGCACTGATTTCCCTGGCTTTCAAGCAGATTAATGCCTGATGATGGCAATGGATATTTGAAAAAAAACCAAACAAAAGTTCATAATATACCTTTTTAAAATAAATTTAGAATATTTGTATTCTATTTTGATTTAAGATGAATTATAATCTGATTAAAGATCTACTTGATTCGGTTGAAAAGTTTGAGAAAGGAAATGCTATGGGTCCAGCTGCTCACATCGAAGATTTTAAAAGATGGATAGCGGTCAGTTATTATAGCGAAAACGTAGCTAATGAGCCGGATTGGGAAGGTAAAGGAAATGGACGCAGTGCAGAAAGTGTCATCAGCACTTTGATCGTCCACATGAACAGGTATGCCAAAAGTTATTCCAAGTCCGCGATTTTCGGTTCAGACTTTTCATCGCAGGATGATTTTATCTTCCTGATCAACCTGAAAGCATTTGGTGAAATGACAAAAATGGACCTGATCAAAAAGAATGTCCAGGAAAAGCCTGTAGGGATGCAGATCATCAACCGGCTGATCGCAAAAGGCTGGGTAGATCAAAAAGCTTCTGAAACGGATAAAAGAAGCAAGGTTTTAAAGATCAGCAGCGCAGGTATCCAGGTTTTAGAAGATCAAATGGACAAGATCCGAAAAGCGACTGAAATCGTAACAGGAGATCTGACACGCCATGAGAAAATGGAACTGATCCGGTTGCTCAATAAACTCAATGACTTCCATAAACCGATCTACGACAAGAACATTGAACCCGGATGTCTGTTGACTGAAGTTTTAAAAGGCAAAAATCAATGAGAAAAAAAATAGCGGTTATCGGTTCCGGGTTTTCGGGCTTGTCTGCTGCGGCTTATTCAGCAAAAGCGGGAAATGAAGTTCATGTTTTTGAGAAGCATGACCAGCCGGGAGGAAGGGCAAGACAATTCGTTACGGAACAGGGTTACGTTTTTGATATGGGGCCCAGCTGGTATTGGATGCCTGATATTATAGACCGCTTTTTTGCTGATTTCAGTTACAGAACCGTCGATTTCTTTACGTTGATTTCATTAGATCCGCAGTTTGAAATGATCTTTTCAGATGAGAAGATCAGTGTGCCTGAGAATATGGAAGAACTAAAATTCTTGTTTGAAGACATGGAAAGGGGTGCGGGGAAACAATTAGAAAAATTTATGCAATCGGCAAAATTCAAATACGAAGCAGGAATGAGAGATTTTGCCGGCAAACCCTCCTGCAGCTGGCTTGAATTTGTAACCCCCAAGATAGCCAGAAGTGCGTTAAGATTAGATCTGCTGACCAATTTCAGAAGGTATGTTGCCAGATACTTCAAGAGTAGAAAATTAAGGACCCTCATGGAATTTCCGGTGATCTTCCTGGGTGCTTCCCCGAAAAATATCCCGGCTTTATATAGTTTGATGAATTACGGAGGTTATGCGTTGGGCACCCATTATCCTATCGGTGGCTTTTATCAATTGGTCCTGGCCATGAAAGAAGTAGCCGAAAAACAAGGCGCAACATTTCATTTTAATAAAACTGTTGAATGCATCAATACGCGGGATGGCAAGGTCAGTTCCCTGGCAGTTGACGGCATAAACTATGAATTTGACGCCGTCATCGCCTCTTCAGATTACCATCATACAGAAACATTGCTCAATAAAGAAGACAGAAATTATTCAGAAGGATATTGGCAGAACAGAACATTTGCACCATCGGCCCTGATCTTCTATTTGGGCATCAACCAGGTCATCCCCGGCCTGAAACACCATACACTGTTCTTTGAAAATGACCTGGACGAACATATCGATTGTATCTATACGGAGAAAAAATGGCCTGAAAAACCCTTGTTTTACGCCTGTTGTCCGTCAAAAACTGATGCTGCTGTCGCGCCCGAAGGCAAAGAAAACCTGTTTTTACTGATGCCCCTGGCTACCAGTATAAACGATGAAGAAATTATCCGGGAAAAATATTTAGGGGAAATGCTTTCAAGGATTGAAAAACTGACCGGTGTCAGTGATCTGCTGTCGAAAATTGAGTATAAAAGAAGTTATTGTGTCAGCGATTTTATTGCAGACTATAACGCTTATGTAGGCAACGCCTACGGACTGGCGAACACCCTGGGGCAAACTGCGGTTTTGAAACCTAAAATAAAGAACAAAAAGTTGAAGAACTTACTCTACACGGGACAGCTGACAGTTCCCGGACCGGGTGTTCCGCCTTGCATCCTGTCTGGTAAAATTGCCGCGGAAGAAATCAATAAGATAAAAAACTGAGTATTATGAAACAGCTATTTGATGAACTCTCTTACTCGGTAAGTAAGATAACGACCCAAAAATACAGTACGAGTTTCTCGTTGGGTATTTTGGCGCTGAAACCCAACATCCGTTCTGCGATTTATGCGATTTATGGATATGTAAGGCTGGCTGACGAAATTGTAGACAGCTTTCACGGATATGATAAAGAGAAGTTATTGAACAGGTTGGAAAAAGAGACCAGGAATGCGCTGGAAGAAGGCATTTCACTCAACCCGATCTTACAGTCTTTTCAGGAAACCGTAAATCTTTATAAAATTGACAGGATCCTGATCGAACAGTTCCTGCACAGTATGGAAATGGATCTTCAAAAGATTGACTATGATTCTGCGCTGTACAAGGAGTATATCTTTGGTTCGGCGGAAGTGGTCGGGCTGATGTGCCTGCAAGTTTTTACGGATGGGGACAAGGAAAAATATGAAGAACTGAAACCTTATGCCATGAAGTTGGGTTCTGCATTCCAGAAGATCAATTTTCTGAGGGACCTGAAAGATGACTATCAGGTTTTGGGCCGGACGTATTTCCCGGATATCGACATGAGTGTTTTCGACAATTGTGCTAAATGCCAGGTGGAAAAGGAAATAGAAGCGGAATTTAAAGAGGCTCTGACCGGGATCAAGAGGCTTCCCGCCTCCTCGATGTTCGGGGTATATCTGGCATACAAGTATTATTGGTCTTTGTTCCAGAAGATAAAAAGAAAATCATCCGGGGAGATACTGAAATGCAGGGTCAGCGTTCCTAATTCTGAAAAGGCATTTGTGGCATTAAAAAGTTATTTACGTTATAAAGCGGCCTGGCTATGATGAAGATCTGCACTTTACTTATACCAGCTGTATTCTTCCTGACAGATCTTGATGGAAGCATTCTGGATGAGGTAAGGGCCAGTTACAATAAGCTGGCTTCTGATAAGGTATTGTGTGAAAAGTTGATTTTCGAACTTACAAATACAAAGAACATTTCGGCGACACAATTGGCTTATTTAGGGAGCTTGCAAATCATTTGGGCAAACCATGTTTTTAGTCCGGCAGGCAAACTCCATACATTTAAGGAAGGGAAGAAAAACATTGAGCAGGCCATCAAAAGGGAACCACATAATGCAGAATTAAGGTTTGTCCGCCTCTCGGTTCAAAAAAATGCGCCCTCGTTTTTAGGATACAGGCCCAATATTGCAGAAGACACCGAATTTATCAGGAAAAACCGCGATCAAATCAAGTCCGCAGTTGTTCAGGAAAATATAGAATTGCTGTTAAAGGATAAACCATTTAATAAGTAGACCTTAAATGAATTTTTTAATTACATTGTTCACGTTTATCTTGATGGAAGGAGCAACATGGATCATACACAAATACGTGATGCATGGTTTTCTGTGGTTCCTGCACAAAGACCATCACGACCATAGTAATGCGGGTGTTCTGGAAAAGAACGACTACTTCTTTGTCCTGTTTGCTACGCCTACAATAGCCTTGATGTATTTTGGCTCGCTGGAAAACTTCAATCACCTGTTTTTTATCGGCTTGGGGATTATGCTTTATGGAATGGCTTATTTTTTTGTGCATGATGTTTTTATCCACCGAAGGATAAGCTTTCTGAACAAAACCAAAAACCCTTATTTTCTGGCACTCCGCAGGGCCCACAAACAACATCATAAGCATACGGGAAAGGAGGATGGCGAATGTTTCGGATTCCTGTATGTGCCGTTCAGATATTTCAGGATGTATTTTGATCCCGCAAAAAAATGATGACTTATACCTATGCGCTGATCTTATTTCTGACCGTCATCATTTGTTTCATCGCATCTTTTGACCGGCGGATTCTTTTTAACCGTCATTTTGGGGCATTCATCAAATCCGCAATTCTTGTGGCAGTTCCTTTTGTCGCGGGTGATGTATGGTTTACGGCAAAAGGTGTCTGGTGGTTCAATACGGATTATACCCTGGGGATTGTAATTGCGGGGCTCCCTGTCGAAGAATGGCTTTTTTTCATCTGCATTCCTTTCTCCTGTGTGTTTACTTATTACTGTTTTGACAAATTTTTCAGGCTGGATTGGCTTTCCGGTCTGAATAATCTGATCGTCTTTTTCAGTGTGATCGTCTGTTCGGTCATTGCTTTATTGCACTATAACAAAATATATACGCTTGTAACAGCGCTGGCTACAATAATAACCTTAGGCTACCTGAACTTCATTGCCCGTGCTGACTGGATCGGCAAAGCATCGCTGGTTTTCCTCATACTTATGCTCGGGTTCTTTCCTGTAAACGGCGTATTGACAGGTACCGGCCTGGAAACACCGATAGTGAATTATAATCCTGCTGATTTTCTGGGGATACGAATGGGGACGATACCGTTAGAGGACGCTGTTTACGGCTATGTGCAGTTTCTCTTAGTGCTGTATTTTTTTAAACTATTCAAATACAGGGCGATGAAGGCAAAAATCAAGGCCGGCCCGGGCCAAAACAATCTGCATCTGAATGAAAAGTAAGGTCTCCGTATTCTGGTTTCGCAGAGATCTGCGTGTAGAAGATAATGTGGGCCTGTATCAGGCGCTTTCTTCTGGTGATCCTGTTTTGCCGGTTTTTATTTTCGATGAAAATATATTGGGACAGCTTACGGACAAAAGAGACCGGAGGGTAGATTATATTCATCAGGCGCTTCACCAAATAAACCTCCGGCTGAAATCTTCAAATGCAAGGTTGAATACATTTTACGGAAACCCCTTGGATATTTTTAAAATGCTTTCTGAAAATTATACGGTTCAATCTGCTTTTTGCAACCGGGATTACGAACCTCAGGCCATTGCGAGAGACAAGGAAATCTATCATTTTTTTAAGGAAAAAAATATTCCTTTTAAGGCATTTAAAGACCAGGTGATCTTTGATAAAAATGATATTTTAAAGAATGATGGCACACCATATACGGTTTTTACACCGTATTCAAAAAGATGGAAAGCGCGGTTGACCGAAGGAAACTGCAAAGCCTATAAGCTGGACCATACTCATTTTTACATGCAGGAGTTTGCGGATATCCTTTCATTGAATGAAATCGGTTTTGAAAAAACAGACACCCGTTTTGAAGTTCCGGAACTTGATGCGGCAATCATTGATGAGTACGATAAATTCAGGGATTACCCTGCTATGCAACGCACTACGCAATTGGGCATAGCCCTTAGATTTGGTACCATCAGTATCCGCCGGTGTGTGGCTTTTGCGCTGAAGCATAACCAGACCTGGCTGAACGAATTGATCTGGCGGGAATTTTTTATGCAGATCTTGTATCATTTCCCCAAAGTGTCAAATCAATCTTTCAGGGCGAAATATGACCGTATCAACTGGAGAAATGATGAACGGGAGTTTCATTTATGGTGTATCGGAAAAACAGGTTATCCGATGGTGGATGCTGGTATGCGGCAATTGAACGAAACGGGTTTTATGCATAACCGGGTCCGGATGATCGCAGCGAGTTTTTTGTGCAAACATTTGCTGATAGACTGGCGCTGGGGCGAAGCGTATTTTGCCCGGAAGTTGAATGATTATGATTTGTCTGCCAACAACGGAAACTGGCAATGGGCATCGGGTTCGGGATGTGACGCAGCCCCCTATTTCAGGGTGTTCAATCCTGCGGCCCAGGTCAAAAAATTTGATAAAGACCTGGTCTATATAAAAAGATGGTTACCGGAATTTGATACAGATGTTTATCCCGGTCCAATAGTGGAACATAATTTTGCAAGGGAAAGGGCTTTGAAAGTATACCGCGAGGCATTGGCATGAGGGTAAGCCGAATGTTGGTTTAACTTGCTTACTGTATCTATCCAAAGGATTAAAAAGAAGGATTTCATGTAGAATACCGTTTATAGGGATCATCGACCCGGCTCCAGGGTCCATTGATACAGGATAGCCAAGGATGGGCTAGTGGATGATTCTCCATATTTTTGGCCGGATGGCCCAGGCTCATTTCAGCTCCGGGTCCCGAACCAAATATATTGACCAATGAAACGTTTTTTTGTAGCCCTGCTCATCATTTCCAGCATTCAGCTGTCACAAACTGCATTGGCCCAGGACTTGCTGTCGGAGGGTTTTTCACGTCCGCCTGCCCCGGCTAAAGCCCGGACCTGGTGGCACTGGATAAACGGCAATGTCTCCAGGGAAGGCATTACTGCAGATCTTGAAGCAATGAAACGGGTAGGGATACAGGAAGCACAGATTTTTAATGTAGACCAAGGTTATCCAAATGGCCCGGCCACATTTATGAGCCCTCAATGGCTTGAATTTTTTCATTTTGCCGTAGCTGAAGCGAAACGGCTGGGGCTAGAAATCGGTTTTCACAATGGTGCCGGCTGGTCTTCCAGCGGCGGTCCCTGGATAAAACCAGAAAATTCCATGCAGACGGTGGTTTTTAGCGAAGTCCGGGTAAAGGGAGGTGCCGCAACCAGGCAGATACTGCCACTGCCCAAAACAAAGCTGGATTATTATAAAGACATTGCGGTGATCGCCTTCCCAGCGCCAAAAAACGACACGAGAATTGATGAGATCAACATTAAGACTTTGTCAAACGACTCGTTCAAAACGCACCTGATGCCTGATGATAAGCCCATTGACAATAATGCGATCATAAAAAAATCTGGTATCATTGACCTCACACAGAAAATGGGCGCTGACGGCTCACTGAACTGGAAAGTCCCCGAAGGTGAATGGGTGATACTGAGGTTTGGCCATACGCCGACCGGCACAGAGAACCGACCTGCGGGCCCGGGAGGTAAAGGGTTGGAAGTGGACAAGATGAGCCGGGAAGCATTGGACACTTACTGGGCCGGGGGTATCCAGCCGGTACTGGACAAGCTGGGCCAGCTGACAGGACAGGCGCTCACCAATTGCCTGATCGATAGTTATGAGGTCGGATGCAACAACTGGACCTCAGGATTTCAGGAAGCGTTCAGAAAACGCCGTCAATACGATTGTACGGCATACTTACCGGCCCTGGCTGGTTATTACATAGAGAGCGGAGCCGTGACCGAGCGTTTTTTATGGGACTTTCGTAAAACGGTGGGCGATCTGATCGCTGACAACTATTATGGATATTTCAGTGAATTGTGCCATAAGAACGGAATGAAGTTTTCGGTTGAGCCTTATGGAGGTCCTTTTGAATCACTTAAGGCAGGCGCATATGGCGACATTCCGATGGGGGAATTCTGGGTCGGGAACAATGTATACCTCGAATCGACAAAGCTGGCTGCATCCGTTGCGCACCTGAAGGGTAGCAGCATTGTGGGTGCTGAGTCCTTTACCAGTTTTGGCGGCTGGTTAAATCATCCCGCTACCCTCAAGCAGATAGGTGATTATGTCTGGTCCGAAGGGGTCAACCGGCTGATCTTCCATACCTATGTGCACCAGCCCTGGAACATTGCCCCAGGCCTTACCTTTCATATGTACGGGATAGAAATGAGCCGTTTGAATACCTGGTGGGAACAAAGCCGGGCATATATGGATTATATCGGGCGTTCGCAATTCCTGTTGCAACAGGGCCTGAGTTCTGCCGATGTGCTGATATTTGCAGGGGAATCTTCTCCAAATGATGCAATAATAAGGCGGGACATTAAAAACCTGGGCTATGATTATGACCAGATCGGGCCTGGTCAGCTCTATACGCTGACCGTAAAAAACGGAAAGCTATTGACAAAATCCGGGCTGGCTTATAGCATATTACTGCTCCCTGATACCAAATGGGCAACCCCGGAACTACTTGTAAAGCTCAGGCAGCTCATTCAGGCAGGGGCCGTCATTTCAGGGCCAAAACCACTTTATTCACCAAGCCTTGAAGGATATCCCGGCTGCGACCAGACGGTAAAAACACTGGCAGGCGAATTATGGGACAGTGGCAAGATCCTGCCCCCTGCCCCTGTACAAGATCTTTTCAAAAACATTGGCCTGGTGCAGGATTTCTCTGCCGACAGCAATCCGAGCGATCTGAACTTCATCCACAGGACTACCGGCAAAGATGACATCTATTTTGTGGCAAATGCCCGAAATGAAAAAAAGGAGGCAATTTGCAGGTTCAGGGTTACTGGCAGGAAACCGGAATTTTGGAATGCTGAGACTGGCAGGATCGTGGATGTTCCTGTTTGGCGCAAAATAGCCGGAAATATCACTGAAGTCCCGATTTCCTTTGAGGCCAATGGTGCAGTGTTTGTCGTCTTCCGGAGTACCGCAGATCCTGCAGGACCTACGATCACCCAGATAAAAACGGAGTTAGACCATTTGCCCCTGAAACCGCTGCCCGAACTAAAGATCATGAAGGCGGAATATGGTGTTTTTCTGCCCGAGGGCATCACGGATGTTACTGCAGCACTTACAGCGCGATTGAAAAAAAAGCCGGGAAAAATTACCGCAGACAATGGGCTTTCTGTATCTGATCCTGCACCGGGTTCAGTCAAAACGCTCCGGCTGGAATATCTGCTTGACGGAAAAACCCAGGAACTGCATTTGCAGGAAAACCAAGAGCAAGTTATTGATACGGATAAATCAGGTTTCCGCCTGGTCCGGGCATTGTATGGCAAATTCCCAAATGAGCTGAAAAGTCTGCCGCCGGCCTATCCTATATTTGATGTAACGGAAAAGGTAAGCAACCTGCTGGCAGCAAACAGGCCTGTATTTACTGTTTCTGATAGTATCTTTAAGACGCCTGTTGCCGGCAGTGATGAAACGCGGGAGTTGCGCATAGTCTATTCAACTGAAGGTGAAACACGCCGCTCCACGACCGTCAAAGGGGAAATGGTACATCTGGAGACTGAACTGCCCCAGCCCTGGCTTTCCAGCAAACGAGGACGTACGGAGTGGATCACTCCTTTTAACGGCAAGCTCAACTATACACTGGCCTCTGGAAAAAATAAAACCCTGGCTGTTGACAATGTGCCTAATCCTGTTGAACTCTCCGGGCCATGGACAGTCAGATTTCCCAGGGCTGAAGGGACGTCAAAACAGGTGGTTTTTCCTCAGCTCATCTCCTGGGCCCGCTCAGCGGATTCTGCTATACGGTATTTTTCGGGGACTGCGGTATATGAAAAGCAATTTACGCTTTCCTCAAAACTGCTGGGCAAGGAGAATGCGCTGGAGCTGGATCTGGGAAGTGTGCGGGTGATTGCTGAAGTGAAGGTGAACGGGAAGAACCTGGGTATTCTCTGGAAGGCTCCTTTCCGGATTGACCTGGGTAATGCAGTGCATGCCGGAACCAATACACTGGAAATACAGATCACCAACTTATGGCCCAACAGGCTGATCGGGGATGCACATTTGCCCGATGACGTAAAGGGGGCGTCCTACGGCATTCCCGAATCCTGGCCGGATTGGTTACAGCACCCGGAGACCCGTAAATCAAAACGGACCACATTTACTACCTGGAAGCATTGGGATGAGCATGGACAACTGCAACCCTCCGGATTATTAGGGCCGGTGGTTATACGCCCGTACCGGCGTGTGGGTATTGCCCTGAACTAGGATCTTTTCTGTTTCGCAGGCTTGTTGCTTTTCAATAGCTAAAATCATAGCTTTGAAGAAACACAAACATAACTAATAACTTAATTTATGCTTCACAATTCTAAACTAGCGCAATTTATTTTAACAGTATTTATTTTTGCCGGGATTCAGGCAAAGGCACAGGACGGTAAAAACCTCGTAAAATGGAATGTTGCTGCATTGGCCCTGAAGAATTTTTCTTTTCAGTATGAACGGGCGGTCAGCAACAAGATCTCTGTTGCGGGCGGACTAAGGTTTGCACTTAAATCTACGCTTCCATTTAGTTCGGCACTTGAAGATGCCATTGACGATGAAGAGACCTGGAACAGCATCAAGGACTTTAAGACCGCTAACTTTGCCATTACTCCGGAGGTCAGGTTCTACCTGGGCAAACAGGTATTCCAGGGCTTTTATGTAGCGCCTTTTGTGCGTTATGCCAATTATACTGCTGAGGTGCCTTATACCTTCGAGGTGGAGGGTATCCAGGAGATCATTCCATTGAGCGGTAATGTGAATACTTTTACCGGCGGTGTGCTTTTGGGTGCCCAATGGAAGCTGGCATCCAGGATTCACCTGGACTGGTGGATACTCGGGCCGAGTTATGGCAGCAATTCAGGCAGCATTACGGGGAAGAAGAGCCTTTCGGCTGAAGAGCAGCGGGAACTCAGGGAATCGCTTTCTGATCTTGAGGACCTGCCCGTGGTCAAAACAAAATATACCGTTGATGATAACGGTGCAAAGGTGGACTTCAGCGGGCCATGGGCCGGGATACGGGCTGGACTGAGCGTCGGTTTCAGGTTTTAGTTTTAGGGCTGTTCAGATTTCTGCATAGGGTTTGGATTCTGCATAGCGTTCGGATTTCAGCGCAGGTCTCTGCAACGATCGGCTCAAAGATCATTATCTTTAGGCTGCAAAGGATAGTAATCTTTGAGCTGACCGTTAAAATGAACAAAATAAATTTCCAGCTATGTTATTGCACAAAAAATACATCTCCGTCTTTCTTTTATTGTTTTTTATGGGAACTGCCGTAAACGCCCAACAAAAGACCTGTGTCTTTGTACACGGTGCCTGGGGCGGGAGCTGGTCTTTTAAGAAAGTTGATGCTATATTAACGGGCAAAGGCTATACGGTTTATCGCCCGAGCCTCACGGGACAGGGGGAGCGGGCACATCTTTCTTCTCCGGACATTGACCTGAACACTCATATTTTGGACGTGGTCAATACGATACTTTTTGAGGACTTGCATGATGTGGTCCTAATCGGGCACAGCTACGGCGGAATGGTGATCACGGGTGTTGCAGATCGTATCCCCGACAGGATCGCAAAACTGGTCTACCTGGATGCTTTTGTTCCAAATGACGGCGAGAATGTGATCACTGCCCGCACTGATGGAAAAATTGGCCCTGAAAAAGATTCAAAGAACGGCTTTGTTGTGCCTGACTGGATCCGAGGTGATGAGCCTTTGCCCCATGATGTTCCTCAACCGCTGAAAACTTTCACTACGCCGGTTTCCAGAAAGGACAAGAAGGCTATGGCCCTGCCTGCTACTTATGTGCTGACAGTCGATAAAGGCAGCCGCCCCGAGGATGATATGTTTTATTTTTTTGCGAACCGGGCCAGAGAACGGTCATGGAAAGTCCTGACCATGGAAGCAGATCATAATCCCCAGATGACCAAGCCTGATGAACTGGTGGATCTCTTGATCCCCATTATTTTGCATTAAATAAATGCAATATTTTACTGTTTTTGCACTAATTTGATGCAAAAATGGAAAGTCTTCAGTTAAAATCAGACATTATTGTGCAGAAAGATTCCGTTGTGGATGTTTGGTTTTTTTATATTAAGGTGAATAATTGGCATCCTTTAAACCCGGCCGATTGCCGGACTATATACTGCCTAATTTTTAAATTCTATTGAACGCTTAGATAATTAGTCTAAGCTGTTGCTGCTGTTCGAAAAATATTTTATCGTTAATACGATCTATAGGAATGGAGATATACCAGTCACCATCATTGCATTCAATTAAAAAACCATTTTCATTCTCTCCATATATAGATAGATCCTCCTCTATGAAATAACCCATTGAATCATCAAACAGAAACTTTTCATCTCTCACCTGATCCATTAAACAACTCTTCAAATTTTTGTAAGGAATAGGCTTGTGCATCTGCGCCTATATGTCGCACACCTCTGTTGATTTCTGATACACCTATGCCATCCCGATCAATAAACAGTATAAGATTGTTCATGGCGTAGTTATAGGGTGACCATGCCGATCTATAATTAGCTTTAAGTATACTGATATATAAGATCGTCATCCCGGAGGTACATTCTGAGAAAATCTTCTAAACTTGTTGTAAGGACTGTAAAGCTATTTTGATCACTTATTATTCCAATTTCATATCGATTTTTATCTTTGACATTCACTCCATACCACCAGCTGCCTAACATATAATCAGCAAAGATTACGATATTGGAAAGAGGATTATCTTCGACTAAATCAAATTTATCTCCTAAAGTCAATAGCGAGTCAACCGAGTAAAATAGAAAACCTGTGTTATCTTGGTCATTTGATCCATTCATATGTTGATAAAAGACAACAAAGTCATCTGGGAGAAAAAACTTGCGCTCTTTGAATTTTTCCTTTATCTGAAGTAGATTGTGAATTGACTTACATGTATCGCCACCCCATCTAACTAATAAATCATCTATTAATCTTTCGTCCATATTTTCAATATTTTTTCCATTAATTCCTTTCTTGGCATTAGCTGATTGTTGTTTAACTTAGACCCTGCTTTTTCAAGTGCGGTATTATATTTTCCTAGTTGATCAACGATAAATTTCCTAGTAACTCCTGCCTTTTTCCAGCTTTTTATTAATTGCGGAGTAATATTTTCAGTTAATTCCATCGTTTTTTGAACTGCCGCAGCTGATTGCCCCTCTCCCCAGCCGATTATCTTTCCCATCTCAGCCGCTTTTAATACCTTGGAGCCACCGGAGAATAGAGACATAATTCGTGGAAGAAACAATTCACTACCGACCTCCAATGTCATAATTATCGCTATAGCCTCGCCTGACTCACTGAAATATTGCTTACGTTCTTCTGGAGTCATATGAGATTCCAAAGGCCCTGGACCGTAATAGCGCTTTTCTCGGCTCTTATTCTTCGGCTTATCTTCTTGAGGCGGATTATATGGTTGTTGTTGTAAAAACCCAAATACCATTTGAGCAGTAACCCCATAGTAGATTTCCTGTCCATCAGGATCTACGTTATTTATCGGATTGTTATCGGCATAATTATAAGGATTAAGCTCTGGGTACTTCTCCGCCATCGGATCTACTACACCCCACCTCCCAATTACCGGGTCATAAAACCTTGCCCCGTAATCATATTCATCTGTAAGAACGTCCTGCTCTTCTTTAGCATTATAAAGATAATTATTTTTCGTGCCCGAAGTATATAAAGATTTGTTCAGCCCGAAAGCATAATACTCATCTTCCTGGATCACCCTTTCTGTACCTGCGCCACCATTGTCATCAAAGGAAACCCGCACATTGCCCAGATGGTCTTTCAAGTTGTATTCATAGCGGTAAGCCCCTGTCG